>JAABUT010000022.1_pt1 | contig 264419 bp, 297 predicted proteins | sample 5559281 | NCBI WGS metagenome assembly JAABUT01 (sample SAMN10711880, study PRJNA513359) | rock metagenome | isolation source: Antarctica rocks | place: Antarctica: Victoria Land, Ricker Hills nord | collected 2016-01-04 | reverse complement strand
AAAGATTCGGACTCGTGCGCTGGTCAGCGAGTATAAACAAACGATTGGAATCATCCGACTAGGTCAAAGATCAGCGGATTAACCGTTCATTCAGATTCGCAAGGGATTCTTCGAATTTGTTGAACAACCATCGGGGCCAGTCATAGGACTGTGTCGGAGTCTCTACCCCAGGAGCAAACCTCACAGTGAGCCTGCTTCAATGGCACTTCACCGTCAATGCGATGGCCTACCTCCTCATCGCCCTACCCACCAGTGAACCTGGTCATACGTTCATGTGCAACTAGTGAGCCTGCTACAATGGCACGATAATGCCTTCGGCAACAAGCAAACCTTTGAGCTTGTTCCTATACCGAAACCCCAGTGAGCCTGCTTCAACGGCACCCTCAATGCGATGGCCTACCTCCTCATCGCCCTACCCACCAGTGGACCTGGCCCGTCATCGAGTTCACGTGCAACTAGTGAGCCTGCTTCAATGGCACCTTCCGTCAATGCGATGACTCAGCTACCCCCATCGCCCTACCCACCAGTGGACCTGGTCAAACGTCCATGTGCAACTAGTGAGCCTGCTACAATGGCGAGCTCAAAGTCGACCTCTTCGATGAGCAAGTCGACTAGTGAGCCTGCTTCAATGGCACGATCACCTTCGGTAACAAGCAAATTCATGAGCTTGTTCCTATACCGAAACCTCAACAGTGAGCCTGCTACAATGACGAACAATGATTGACCTCTTGATTGAGCCGGTCAACGAACGGAACAAGCCCTACTATGTAGTAGGCCTGAACCAGCAGTGAGCCTGCTTCAATGGCACGATCACAACCGACCTCTTCGATGAGCTAGTCGGTTCCCTTCTAGTGAGCCTGCTACAATAGGCATTTCGATTCTACACAAGGCTAAGGAAATACATTCATGCGGACATGAATCGTTGAAGGGGGGGGGGTACTGTTACGATCCTAGCTACGCATCTATGTTGGTAGCTATGTTGATGACTATGTTGATGACTATGTTCCTGACTATCGCCGGCCGCTCGTCACTAGGCTATCGAGTTGTTCCGAAGCCAACCCTATTCAGAGTTAGCTTATGTTCTCCTGAGCCATATAGATAGCCGGTCCTTCCCTCCTAGATACTTTTCTTCCTTAGCATTTATATACTCGTTACCTTACACTCATATGACTCGCTCTATGCTGGCCCCTAACAGAATTCATTTGAGAAGTATATTCTTAACTAGCTGTTTCATCTTTAATTTTAATCTTTGTTTAAATTTTTGAAGATGATGATGATATACATATGTTTTTGCATCTTTGATTTCATAATGAAAATCTCATAACAGCTTCATTATAGCTGCTAACAATATGAAATCAAGATAATCAAGAATTTATTTTCATGTATTGAAAACTCATATATAAAAGCATGATTCACTTACTACATTTATTCATGAGTTTTCTTTTATTTGATAACTCAATCGCTGAATTTATAATCTGATATTTTCAGTTGAAGTGATGAAGATGACTTCTTCAATGTTGACAATAATTTCATTCATTTCTATCTTCAAGTTGTATTGCAGAAGACTTTTCTCATTGTTTATGAATGCATGCAGTGTAAGAGTAAGTTTCTGAATGTTTTATTCTTTCATATCAGATAATGCTGAGCTTGAAGAATGTGATAATATTAAGAGTTGTACATGTGATGTTCTTGAAGAGATTGATGTCATAAATATATCAATCATAATAGAAGAAATTGAGATCAAGATTCTTGATGCTTGTTGTGATTTGATTATCATGCTTTGCGCTGATAATGTTGATGATTGAGCAAAGATCATGCTGATATCACTCATCATCAATGCAAAAGCTTCAACATTCTTTTTCATTTCAATTAAAAATTCTTGAAATATTTCATTAAACTGTGTTACACTTTTCAGCAAGCATCTTTACAGTAATGATGATTTTGATGATCTGATGCTCTTGTTGAATGATGTTTGAAAAATCGCAGATGAGTTAAAAACAGTCTCAACATAATCTGTTTTCAAGATCATGATGCTGATATGCTCACATAGCAAGTCAGACTTTACTTATCTTCAGTTCATGTGCTTAAACTCTTCATTCATTAACATCACTTCAATCTGATTTGCAATCAACTTATTGAAGTCTGAGAATTGTAAAAATGAAAAAACTGAAACTTGATCTCTGCTGATAGTAATCTGCATTGCTCTTTGATATACAATCTGTTTTATCATTGATCTTGCAAGATGTTTATTCTGAACTCTTGTGATAATGATTTGCATTTTATTCATTGCTTCTTTCTTTATTGAATACAATAAAGAATCTTTCTTTGAAATTCAAAGATTCAGTAGTTTTGAATCTCATCTACTCATCATGATTCTTTTTATTTCAGCTATGTCTCTTCTTTCTTTTTCAATTCTTTCATACTTAATGTTCATCGCTTTTTATTCTTTCTTCTCATTAGTCATTTTTAAATAACATGAATCATTATTAAGAAATTCAGCGAAGTCATACATCAGATTCTCTACATTGACATGTAATTGCATAATTTAATCTTTGAATTGATGAATTGCTGTCTGATGCTTCTGTTTTATACAAAGAAAGTTCAAGTATCTGACTAATTCTTGTTGATCATTTATAAAGTGTTTCAGATGATGTAGCATTATCACAGAGCTTGCTTTAATGAGTGTCATTGCAAGTTCAGAATGAGATTTCTTTTCAAAATATTGATGAGAAAATAGATGTAAAATTTAAATGTTAACTGATTAATTTATGACTATTTGACAATCAAAGCAGATTGTTCTCTGTAGAGATAACAGATAATGTAAATAAAAAGTAGCATAACAGTTTAAGTTAAACTGTTTTAATGAGATAGTAAATGATATGAAAGAGATATCAAGTGATTTTTTCAAAGAATTGCTTTATAAATGTTCAAGTTTAAGCTTCTAGTAACAAAGATGATAGCTGAATTAAAAGATAGAAATTACATGTTAATTTTTTAAAGATGAGCGTTAGTAGAAATTGTTTGTAGATTTTGCAATAGCTGACAGATTTAAATAATTTTTCTGCAACTTATGTTTATCATAGCGAAGAGAAATGTTGATGACTCAATATTAGTAATGAATTTCTCAGCTGATTGATTGAGTATTTCTCTATGCTATCTGCTGCATGTCACATGAGTTATGCTGACTTGATGATGTTATCATGCTGTAATATCATGTGTTGTTTAAGTCAATCTTGATATATTCTTGATCATTGATTTTGATATATTCTCTAATATGCAATCATTGATTGATTTTGATTCTTGTTTTAAGCTTTAGTTTTAATCATTATGCAGTGAACTTTAGCGCATACTTTGCAAATTGATTAAAGTTTCTGTTTCTTGTTTTAAAGCTTCTGCTTTTGATTAACTTGAATCTAGTTTTAATTATTATGCAGTGAACTTTAGCGCGTTCACTGCAAATTGATTAAAGTTTTGATCTTTGTTTATTCAAGAATAGAGCATATTAAAACTTTAAATCTTCAGTACTGAAGTAATTCAACACTAACATTGCAAACATCTGCATCTTCACTTTCATTCTTCTTTTCATATATTCATGTGACATCTGATTTATGACAAAGATTATGATGATTATCTTGCATCTTCTAGTGACTTTATGACATTCTTAACAATTCATGATCATTTTGCATTCTTAACAATTCATGATCTTCTTACATCAACTTTGCTTCTTGATAATTCAGCAGAAAATGAACTAATTTACAGATGATGTTGTACAGAGCAATGCTATTGAAGCTGCATCATTAAATGCAAACAATCTTATTTTAACACAACAGAAGTTGCAGTGACAGATGCTTTTTTCAAGTTTATAGAAAGCAACGCTGTCAATATTTCTGATTCATCAATCTTCATTCAAGCAGTTAATAATAAATAAAATTCAGCGATGCATTTGAATCTTTCATTGAAACATTGATTGCAATTTCTGACATGATTTTCTGAATTGATGTTGACATTGATAGATTTTGATCTTCATTCTTCAATTCATTGCTGATCTCTCTTTCAGACGTTTAAGTCATATATTTCTTCAATCTATTTTCTGCAATTGTTTCTCTTATAATTATTTCATTAAGCTTCGCAAGTTTATATCATTCTTTTTCAATAATTGTCTTCATCACTTGAAAGAATTTCAATCATCTTCATGTCAGTTTCTGAATATGCATATTGTTCAGCTGAATGTCATGAAGCAACACAAGATCATTTTTCAGAATTTAACTGATATGAATGCGTTGATGATTATTTCATACATTTTTGTTCATCTTTCTCATTCTTCTTAAATGCAGCATGACTTTCTTCAGATTCTCATCTTTACATTCAAGCTGTTGAGCATGAAGAGTCAATAAATCATTCATTATATGTATCTTGTTTCAAGAAAGAATCTGTCAGATTGAAACATCAAGCTCTATAGAAAGAATGACATTGCAATCATACAAAACATGATATGAAATCATTTTAATGAAGATTTTCAAGATGATTTTATCTGCTCATAGTACATTGAGAAGACTTCTGATTCATTCTTTCATTTCATCTGCAGATATCTTGATCAATGCATTCATGACAGCTGTATAATCTTTCTTTACAAGTTCATTCATCTGTGAATGATATGTCAACATGACTACTCGCTTTATTCTATATTTCTTTATCAGCGCTTCAACAATCTTCTTGTTCTTTGACTCTTCATTCATGATGAATCTTCTTAAGCAATCATGTCTGCAGATCACATCTTTTCAGAGAAATCTCATCATTATCTTCAAGATTGCTACTTTCAGATCTCTTCTTTCTACTCATTTTGAGAAGTCATTTCTTATCAAGACAACGTAGTGTTTCTCTTCGCTTCATCAACAATTCAATGAAGAACTTAAGTAGCTTATGAGCTAGTGAGCAAAGTCACTTGAAGCATAATACGCTCAAGATGCATCAGCTAGCTACTAGAAGAAACATGTGCTACAAGCTAGCTGCTAGCAACATAGATCAGCTACAAGTCAGCTACTAGCTGATTTAACAACATAATCAGCTACAAGTCAGCTGCAAGCTAATTTAGCTAATTTAGCTGTTTATGCTTCGCTTCATAGAACTGAGCCGATCTGTAGAGTTTTATTTATTCATTCTTCGCTCTTCGCATTCTTCTACTCATCACTCTACATACTTATCATCATACTCGCTCATCATTCTACATGCTCATCATTCTACTCGTCACTCTACATGATCATCATTCTACTCATCATTCTACTCATCACTCTACTCATCATTCTACTCGCTCACCACCCTACATACTCATCTACCTACATGTTCAGCTATCAACTCAGCTATCAACTCAGCTACCAACTCAGCTATCAACTCAGCTATCAACTCAGCTATCAACTCAATTACCTACTCGTCATTCTACATGCTCATCTATCTACATGTTCAGCTATCAACTGAGCTATCTACTTATCAGCCTACTCATCAGCCTACTCATTAGTCTACTCGCTTTTGAACATGCTTCAAAACATGCTTCATGTGACGTGTTTAAACATGCATTATTCGCTTCATAATCTACTTCATAGTATGCTTCATACATGCTTCATAGCACATGCTAATTAGCTCAGTAGAAAGCATTCTTCATGACTCAATATCAAACTCGATATCAAACTCGATATCAAACTCAATATCAAACTTTCTATCAAACTTGATATCAAACATTCTATCAAACATTCTATCAAACTTGATATCAAACTTTCTATCAAACTTTTTATCAAACACTCTATCAAACTTTCTACATGCTTCGAAGTACGCATCGATCAAGCGCATAACATGCGTCAAACAGTGCTTCAAACAATGCTTTCTACATGACTTTCTGCCTACTCGACATTCTACATGACTTTCTGCCTACTTGACATTCTACATGCTCATCTATCTACTCATCTACATGCTCATCTATCTACTTATCTACATGCTCATCTATCTACTCATTTACATGCTCACCTATCTACTCATCTACATGCTTACCTATCTACATGACTCTCTATCAAACATCAAATTGCTTCATATTCAAGAATCAAATTTGATTTCTATCGAGCATTAAATATGATCATATCAAACATTCTATCAAACTTTCTTTATGACTTTCTTTATGACTTTCTTTATGACTTTCTCTATGACTTTCTATCAAACTTTCTATCAAACTTTTTATCAAACACTTTATTAAACTCTCTATCAAACTTTCTATCAAACTCTCTATCAAACTTTCTTCATGACTTAACTTTGCACTAAGCATCTTACATAGTCAAAAATTCATAAATAGATGATTAAATAACTAGTTAGATAATCAATTCATTGAATCATTTATTTGAATACATAGCTGTTAACAAATTATGAATGTAGAAACTGTAGCATATATTGCACATTACATATTTTGCGCAAAGAGTGCTATTTAAGCAAAGAATATCATTTGAGCAAATGACTGTCATCAAGAGCTAAAAGCGCACGTAGCTAACTATTAGCTCTTGATGTATGACTATTAAAGCTTGTATGCTAGAAGCTCAACTAAACAGATGTTTTTGACTTCTGCTAGCTAAAGATGCATTTAGCTGATTTTAGCTGAGTTCACACTTTTGTCGATGTTGAAAGCATATAAATAACATTCATTTCAATCTTCTTTCAGACTTTTAAAATTCAGATAAAATGCAGAGTCTTTTTCTTTTATCTTGATGTTCATAATTGACATTTCTCAGAGAATTTCACATATGTGCATGTGTTCTTTCATATCTTCTTTCATTAATATCTGTTGATCATCTTTTGATATGTTTTCTTTCTTTCATAATGATCATCTTTCATCATGCAGTTTCTACAGAATTTTATTGCGCTTTTCTTAAAAATTCATCATTTTTTGCAGAAAAGTCATCTTGTTAAATCTTTTAAACAAATGTTTATCTTGAATCATGAATTTCAATGCTTCATGTTTAAACTTTCAAAATTCTTTTGTTGATATTTTAAATGAGCGCGATAAGAAGATTAAATAACACATTATTTTCTTAAAATATTCTGAATATAATTTCTTCAACATCAACACATCTTCTTCAAAAATTATATTGACTGAGCAAAGATGAAGAGCATTTAGCTGAGCATTAATGAAATCATTTCTATCTTTTTCATGAATTTCATCTTGATCATCTGAAGATTCTTTGAATCTTCATGAAAGTTTATTGAATGCACTATGCTTGCAATCAGAAACATGATGAACATCAAAATTAAACAAGCAAATTTAAGCAAGTCATCATATTATCAATGCTTCAGATAAATCTGATGCAAATCAATTCAATTGAATCATCAGAGTGTTGACATTGATCTCAATAATAAACTTAGTATCATACAGTCAGTAATGAATCTTTTTCAGTGTCTTCATAAAATCTCTGCACTTTCACTTTTCAGCATCATATCTTGTTTTTTGTTTATTTCACAGCTTACTTTTGTATCACATGAGATATTGATTCTTAAAGTTCATGATTGCTTGTTGCAAGATTACTTCTCAGTCTTGAAGATTTACATTCATGACAAGAATAATTTTTTCTGTCTGTTCAGAGTAGTTCAAGCTTCTTATGATTGAAGCAGTAATCAGTGTTAATTTTAGCTTGTTCATGATGTTCTCTTGCTTTTTTTCTCATACAAACTTTGTCTTTTTCTTAAAGAGCTGAAATATTGATGCAGCAATCAAAGTGAAATCTTTTATTTACACTCAATAATATATATACATCTCAATAAACGCTTAAGTTGATGTGACATCATGACAGAAACATCACTTTAAAATCTTGATAATTTTGAATTCTTCTGATCTTCGTTCATGAAAATCATAAATAAAGTTTACAATCTTTATGCTTGACATGCAAAACTGCGATTTTTCATCGAATATGATACAATTAATGAGTTTAAAGTTCAAAAGCATGAGGTTCAGATTTTTAATATACTTCAAAATAAATTGACAAATGTTAAAGATGATCTTTATGTTATTATAGTTTGTTTTTGATCTTTTTATTTTAATATCATCAAGAAATAATCTGCATATATTAAGCAAATTCTTCAAGATCTTGATTATGACTTTTACAAACTGAGTAATGAAGTTGATGATATCTTATGATAACGTTGTTTGTTGCAATAGTCTCAGAAGTATCTTGAATGTGATGAGATTTTAATATATTTTGATCAATGTGATCTGATTGTATTCAGAAAACAAATTAATAAGAAAGATCATAATCATATCTGTGAACTCTTCAAAGAACTCATTCACATCAGATGACAGATTTGCATTTCTTATGATGATTTTGTTCATGCTCATCATGACATTGATCATGTAGTATTTGTTGAACTTCTTCTTTATTAAAAATCAAGAATTTCAATATGAATCATGATAGAATTTCAGTATGTCATTCTTTATTTAATCTTTAAGCATGTTTATCATGATTTGATGAAGTGCTTTAAAGATTGAAAAGTCAGATGCTTGTCATACATCATGTGATACTGTTCAAATTTGCTGTGAAGATGAGACTATGTCTTTTATCTTTCTCATTTCTGAGAACTCTCAGATCAGCATTGCTTCTCTGTTGAATAATATCTTCAGTAGTAGATTTTTTTCTTGCAGAGTCAAGACATCATTGTATATCATTCTTTCAGCTCACTCTAAAGTCAATTTGAAATCTTAAGTAATTTTTGAAAATCTGAGAAACAATCAATTGTTGTACTTCTCTGATTTCATTCTCATCATATTCAATTGAGCTTAAGTCAATAGTGTTTGCTTTCAGTTTGATAAACTCTCTGATATTGAATCATTCAATTTTAAGAAATTCACAGATTGAACTTTCTGAACTTTTCTCTTGTATATTGTTGCAACTTTGACATGATTTATTCTTTCATGTTGATGAATTGAGCTCAGATCAAATCTTCATATCAGTCACATGACAAGTTTTTTTTGAATGATTTCATAGTTTTTGTTCACTTTGCATGCTATCATTCAAGCAGAATCTTTGAACAAAGCCTTAATCTATCATTGTTCTTTCTATCTCAGCTTTTTTTTATCAGCTTTGATAAACATTTTACAACTTTTTAAGCATGCTGATTTAACAGTTCTTAAGCTTATACTTCTCATTGCAAATATGCTTTTGATCGCGCATTCATTTATTCATTTAAAGAATCTTTTTTTCTTTCAAGAAATATTTCAATTATGTTATGATTAAAAGAATTTTCTGCTAAAATTAATTTGAAAGATATCATTTTATCATTATCATCAGTCATTTTCATTTCACAAATTTTCTCAGAAGTGTTTTTGATTGATAAGTATGCTCATCTCTCATATGATTTGTTCAGTATAAGAGAATATTTATTATCTTTGATCATGAATATCAAAATTATTGTCTTTGCTTCTTTGATATTAATCTTCACATTCTCACAGATTTTCATGAATTGAGCTTTTGCTTTACTGACTTCTATCATCTTCAAATGATAATTTCATTGCATAAATAACTGAGTTTCTGAGACAAAAGTCTCAGATATAACATTGATCTCAGTCTTACTATTGATCAATGTCTTGATGTAGATTTCATCGTTTATCAGCATTTGCTGCATTGAACATTTCATTGCATACAGCATCGCTTTTAACTTTCTCATCTGAAAATCTTTAAACTTTACTATCATCATTTGTACATCATCAGATTTCTCTGCTTCTTTTGCTTTAAATGACATTTCTCAATCAAAAAATGCTTGAAAGAAAATGAATGAATGTTTCAATAGCTGACTTCAGAATATGCTTTGTACTTTCTGATTTATCATGATTTTCAGCAGATTCTTGATGTTTGCGCGCTCTTTTATTGTATTCTGTAGTCTTTTAATTCACATTATGAACTTCATCTTGTCATCAATGTTCTTGCTTTCTGTTCTTTCTTTCATTTTGATTGCTTCTTTGAGAATGAATATATTCTGCATCGCTATATCTTCGCTGATTTCATCTGAAATCATTATTAAAATTGATAAATATTCTTCTGAGCGTAAATTCTTCATGCTCAACAGATGTTCTTTCTCTTTTGCTTTTTCTCTTCACATTCAGTTTGCTGCATTCTTCATTTTAGCTGCATTTTCTGTTAACTTGAAGTTTTGTCATGCTACAACTATCATTACTTCTTCTTCTCATTCTTCTTCATTTATATTTTTCATGTTTTTTATTTTCATTATTCTTACACTGACTAGTCTGATGATGCTGACATTTATCATCTTCATTCGCTGATTCTGTTCTTTCAATGCATTGTTAATCAGTTTTTTCTGAAAGCAATCTAAGATGAAGAATGTCATTCTGTCATTTCTTTCAACTGATTTCATTCACAGTCTATTTCTTTCATTCATGTGTATTTTTTTCTCTGCTTTATAAACATTTAAATAATGACATCTGAGCTTATGACATTCTATTTTTTTCACAGAAGAAGCATTCTTTCATTGCAGACATGATAAATGTCATGACAGCTGTCTGATGTGAAAACTATGTTGATATCAATATTGCTGTATAAGCAGTCACAGCAAATTCTTATGAAATATAAACATTAAATATTGAGATGAATGCTATCATGTTCTGCATTAAAGAATCAATCTTTTTCATTATTGTCTGCAAAGATAGAATCATTGCTTCAAATCTGTTTATCATTTCATTTATTATCATGTCATAAGTCTGTGCTACTATCAAAGATTCAAAGACTCTGTCTATCACTGTTGATCATTTGATTTGATATTCATTCATGAGTTTGCTGAGATCTTTGAAATTCTTGATCATGATCGAGAACTTTTGTAGTGCTTTGACTGCATTGCAGTAGACTACTACAGCATCGCTGATCTTCTTGAAGTTCATAATATCAGAATTTTCAGAATCAAGTGCACACTTTCAAATGACTTTTTTACTTAATGTAGAAGAAAGATTCTTGATGAATCAAGAGCATCTGATATATTCATTCAACTGTTCACACTTGATTAACGAATGCAATATACTCTTGTATTGTTGACAGTACAACTTCAGATCATTCTTTATGATACAAAACTTTTTCTTGAAGATTTTCAGAAATATTTGAAAGTTCAATTGCTGATTCATGTTTCTCTTCTTATACTTTTTCTTCATTGCTTTCTTCAGTTCTTGTCAGTTGAAATCAATATATTTGCTCATGATCTTAATGTTATCATCAATGATCTTGTTGCAGTATCTTAATAGCTTGCAGAATTGATTATTCTGATTTAGCTCATAATCATCACAGAAGTTCTTATATCTTTCTAGAAAATCAATCATGTTTTTTTCTTCAAAATACAAAATTTCTGAAGTTTCAAGTAATGACATGAAAGTCGAATATTTCAGAAAAGACATCATGCTCATATTTAATTCTGAGCTGAATCAAAAGCTGATTGAAGTATCACTTATGTCAACGACAGATATTTTCAGTGAATCTGACATTTTGTTGAACTTGAAGCAGCTATGAATTGAGATTGCAAGTGAAGAAGATGAAATACAGAATAACAGAAATAATAGAGCAGTCAAAAAAATCTCATTATATTACTTTTGTTTTTCAACGCGTTGAAGTTCTTTCTTCTTTGTTTTGCAACTGTTACAACTAATCAAGATGCTTTTCTTTTTTCTTCTTTTATATGATAGACAGCGTTCATTCTTATGCTTTTATTAAAACATAGTTCATTGCTGAAACTGACATTATTTCTCATACTTCTATCTACATTGCTTTGAATTCATCATTTAATTCTCATCTTTGCTGTTTATTTTCTGCAAGTCTTGAGATCAGATGAAATTTTCGATTGATCAGAGTGTTTCTTTGAAAAGTCAGCTATCTGTAAAAGTCTGTTTCTCTCTTCATTGCTGTTGCATTTTCATTCAAAGAGAAACAGCTTTCATCAGCTGAAAGAACATGTTTCTTTTAACTTCAACTGCAAAGATTTTGTAACTTGAATAATTTTTATAAATGTTTTAAATGAAATGAAGCAATCTCATATATTTCAGAATCAAATAAATTTTCTCTTTAAATTTTTTATAAATCTTCTGATTACTGTAGAGATATCATGTTGCTTTCTGCTGTTCAGTCAACTGTTTTATTCAATTTATCATGAAAATAATATTTTTGCATTGAGCTTCAATATTAAGAAATAAAATACAGATGCAATATAAAGAGCGTAAAAGCAGCTAGAATGAATAAACAATGCATATGTGCAATGATCATACTAGTAGAATAAAACTAAAACTATAAATGTATGTTTATCTGTTCTATCTACATGTCAAAGAAAGATTTATATGTACTTTAAGAATAGTCTTGACTTTTTCTATTGTAGACTCAGATCTCAGTCTCTGCTCTCATATTAATTTACTTAGAAATGTCATGAGCAATTTCATGATAATGTGAAATCACATTTTCTTCAATTCATTTTACCTTGTCAAAATCATCATTCATAACTTTCTGAGAAATTCTGCATTTGCAACATATGCAACAAATGAATATATCATGAGTTAAGCTGAAATTCTGACAAACGTTAAAGATGATTTACTGAGTAAGAAAATCATCATCATCTGAACATTGTTTAACTGTCAAACAATCACAGATTAATTATTGTAGCAGCTTTTGAAAAACTTTCTGTGAATGTCATTTCAAAATTGATTTGAACTGCTCTTGACATGATCTTCGACGCTGACTGACTCGATATCAAAATTCTCTCGCTTGATGTTTATATGAAAAATTTTAATGACTTCATCTTCAACACTTTCAATCTCAAAAACTACACTGTTATCTACATCATCATAGTCGCGTCTTTTTCTTGAAGCAATGTCACAATCATGTCTCATGATACTAGCATTCATTCTGTTATCAACTTTAATTGACTTACAGATTTGCATGATCATGAAGTTGTCATAGTAGACTTCAAGCGCGCTCGCTTGATTTTTTAAAGCGATTTTGTGAAATCTGTGTTCATTGATTCAGAGAGTTTTCTCAAGAGTAATATGATAATTAATCAGCAAATTCTACAAATCATCATGCTGTGAATATAAATTGCATGAACTTAAAAATCAATTTAATGATGATTATAAATTTATAAGATATGTTTATTAACGTTGAACATTTTGCATTTTATATAACATATTTACTGTAGCTTTATTGCTGAAATAATTTTTTTCTTATAACTTAAGTCATTAATGTGCAAAATCTTCAAGTCATAAATGTAAACACTTTTTTTATATTATCATTAAAACATTTGCAAGCAAGTGTTTATAAGTGATTTTTTAAGTATTTATATTCATTAAATTTTATTAACATTATTGAAATGCTTTCGCTGAAAAGATCATGAATAATATTTTTATCAAAGATTCAATGATTAATTCTTTTAACTCATTTAAAAGATAACTTAAGCACATAAATTGCGTTTTGATTCTTTTATAAAAAACTTCTTTTCAAGAATAAAAATCTCAATGTTTCAGTCTTTTCATTGTTTTCTTAATAAGTTTTCAAGAATAATGATTCTTACTTTCTGTTTTTTATGATAAAAAATTTTTTATTAAAGAAATTTAAATTTATTTAAATTAATAATTTTATAAGATAAATTTAATAACTTCGTTGATGATTTTTAAATTAGCTCAAGAAAAGTAATTTAACTCAATTAATTCTGAAATAACTTAAAGCTTTTTAGACTCAGTTTATTATATTTGTGAGTTTTTAAAGTCAGTTTAACATAACATTAAACTTTTAAAGTTTTCAGAATTAAACAATTTATAACAATTTTAAAAGTTTATCAAGATTTAATCAATAATTTTCGCTTTAAAGACTCGCTTTAATAAATATATATTTATTAAACAAGTTCTTTAAAAAAGAAAAAAAGAAAAATCATAATATCTTTTACTTCGTATTTTAATCATTCTTTTGTTTAATCATGAAGTTTTATTTTAATTTATCATATTTAATACATATAATTTTACATTTATTAATATTTAAGCTATTAAGTAAATATAAACTATAAAGTATTACTGAGAATTTTGTTTAAGAAAAAATTACTTGAATTGAGAATCTTCGATTAATCTTTATAATGTTTACGTTTAATAATATCTCGATGTTTATTTAAGTTTACTTTCTTACAAGTTGCTTGATAATGAGATTAATTTTTATTTTAATTATCTTTCGTCTTTTAATAAATGATTTATTAAAATATCTTGTATTTTTTTATTTAATGAGTTTATTACATGACTTAAGTTAATTTCTCACAGTAATTTCAATAATCATTAATATTTAATTATTTAATATATAAATTTGTGATCATATTTGCATTTATTATTACTCAGTTTTAATAAAACTTAAGTTGTTATGAACTCAATATCTTTGTTTATAATATTTCATTGAAAAGATAAAAATGCAAAAGATTTAAAAGAATTTATGTCATAAATGAAAACAATGTGACTGTTAAAATCAAGTTTAGCAGATATTAAAACTACGCATCAAAGATGTGTAAAGAACAATATGATTGAACTCTGATTGACAAAATCATGATTACATGTCATTAATTCAGAAAAAAAAATTCAATAAAATTATTGAATGATCTTGATGATTCAGAAATAAAATCAGTGAGTTCATTCAACAATTTAAATGATTCAACAAGTTTTTTATATTTATATAGTGATAGTGTTTTTCTTAGATTAAAAATCTCATGTTCAACTCATGTAATAATCAATATAGTTTATTGTCTTAATTATTTATGAACTTCAATTTAATAATAGTGATTATTATTTAATCTTTATTTATATTTTGTGTTGTTAAAGAAACAATTATTACACTTTAAACATTAATCTTTTACAAGATATCAGAAAACATCACTTTATCAATCATTTTATTTACATCAGAATATCAAGCATGAGAGAAAAGCACTCAGAAAAGATTTCAGAACAAAGCTTTAATGTTAAAAGAAATTATCACAGATAAGATTTAAGAAATAAAAATATCAGTATCAGATTTTTATTATAAAAATAAAAGTAAATTGAATGTGTTTATAATTCAGATAAATGTTTATATTAAGAATTACTTGAAATTATTCATTTTTTAAAATAAGATATTATTTGCAGCATTATACTTATAAAAAGATGTCTTTTAATCATTTAAATTTATCATGAAGAACTTTTTCAAGAACAGTGAAGAAGATTAAAATGAAGAAACAAATAAAATCTTCAGTGATTCAACTGTCTTCAACTATAACATTCAATAAATGTATGAAAACATAAATGCAAAGAAAATTGCAGAGTGATAATTGTATGAAGTTAAATAAACAGAATTAACATCAAAGTATGTTGCAGTTTTTCAGTTCATTGTATTAAAAATAAATTGAAATAATACTGCATTTACAGCACAGTTTTATAAAAAACTGAAAAATATGATAAAGAATGAAATAACTTATATGAATCGCTTTACAATATTATAAAATATGATCAGAAAAGTTATTATCTTAAATAATAAATAATATGAGAAATGCTTGAAGAAGCAGAGAAAGAATTTCTTCATTTTGACAATAAAAGTTAAAAGTAAAATTCAAGAATCTTACTATGAATTACAATTTATGAAGATAAATGTTACTTAAAAATCTGAGAAATCATCAGAATGAAAACTTAAAAACTTTCAAAGTAAAAGTAAAAAATGTTTTACATGTGAAAAACTTAAACATTATTTACAAGAATGTATTCAAAACAGATATAAGAATAAATCATCATTATATGACAAGCAAGAAAAATTCTTTACAGCTGTTCAAAAAGCAGAACAAAATAATCATAAAAGTATTTCATGAACAGCTTGTTATAAAAACAACTGTATCATACATTTCAATGACAAGAAAGATTCAAAATGATACTTAAAATCTTTATAAAAAAATCAATTCATCATGATAATTTATCAACAGTCAAAAATGCATGATGAAAATAATAATGAAGAATTATACACTATGATTCAAAAATAAATGATTTTCAACAGTGAAAACTTGAATCAAAATAACATGTTAAAAGTTATTGATTAAGCAATTTATGAAGAAAATAAACTTAAAGAAATTATCACAAAATTCATCAAGATCATTGAAAATGTTTTTAAAAATAAAAAAAAAGATCTTGATATTGAAAAAGATATTAAAAAGTTATAAATAAAGTCAACTTTATGAATATATATAACAAAATGTACAACTTTTTTCTGCAGAAAGAAAAAGACTTTTTACAATAAATGTAAGCAATTAAAAATGAAATTCATGAAATTATTTATGAAATGATGCAGAATGAGTCAGTTGCATCGCATAAAAGTATTAATTATCATGATATAATTATGAAATGATCATTCACAGATGCTAAGTTCATTAAACAAGAAGAATATGTACTTTTAAATGAAGAACACATATCTTGAAAACTTAAATAAATGATAAAGATTATTAAAAAAAGATTCTACATGTGCAACTTGAAGAAATATTCGCATAAGAAAGTTGACTCAGATCAGTTTCAATACATTGAAAAAATATTGAAAGAAGAAGTAAATTTTAGTTTAAAAAACTAAAAGACTTTTTGATCAACAGATCATTAAAGAAGTTTAATCAAAAATCAAAAATCGAAAGAATAATCATCTTTATAAAAGACTCAACGCAGTTATGAGTTTAAATTAAAGTTAATGATCACGCAGCACAACTTTTTATCAATAATGATTACACAGAAAATTATATATTCTCAGAATTTATTCAGAAGATGCAAATATCATGACAAGTTAAGAAAGAATCTTATCATTTGCAAAACTTTAATGAAACTTTCATGAAGTACAACAATAAACTGTAATGATTGTCTCTTTAACAACACAAAATATAAACAAAGATTAAATAATAATTTACTATATTAGACTGAGATCTGAGAATAGCTAAGACAATAAAGTGTATTAACTATTACATGAGTTGAACATGAGATTTTTATTTAAGAAAAACACTGTCGTTATATAAACATAAAAAACTTGCGTCAAGAGTTTTCTGATTCTGCGTGCTCATTGTGCTCAGTGAAATGAACAAGATAATTTTACTGAGCAATCTTTACTCAATGCTCAACATGTTAAGCTTTAATAGCTTGATGAGCATAAAAACTTCTGTTCTCATAAATTGAGTAATCAGCTAGCTTTATTACTAAGTCAGCTTTAACATGAACTTATAAATTAAAAGATATGATTCATTCACTTAAAAATTGATCAACACTGAAAAAAGTTGCGTTTAAATATTATAAAGCAGTCAAACAATAATATTGTTTTAAACATATCATAACTTCGTAAGATTAATTCAATGATTGATTAAGTTAATGAAATAATCACATTTTTAAAAATGAAAATGATGAGATTGAATTCAATATTAAAGTTATCAAAAGATGTAAAGATCTTTGCAATGATTGCAAAAGAAATAGATGAAGAGTTCAAAGAAGTCAATGATGCACAGATGTTATGAAGTTGAAAGATTCAGAAGAATGATTATTTTAAAAATTCTGCTATCATTAAAATCTTTAAAGAATATAAGAAATATCAGATTCTGTTTAAGAAAAAGAATGATCAAGAAACATTACTCAAACATCAATCATAAAATCATGAAATTAAGTTCATAAATGACGAAGAACTTATGAAATAATTCATTTACTTATTGTTTGCAGAAAAGTTAAACGCTTTGTGATAATATTTAAAAAAGAACTTACGAAAAAAATTTATATAAGAATTGCAATCATCAACAAAATATTTAATTCTGTTTATTTTAAAATCAAATGAAAGTCTGCAACTATGTGTTGATTATAAAACTTTGAATAACATCATGATTAAAAATAATTACTCATTATCACTCATATTAAAACTGCAGAATAAATTGCAAAAAGCACAATAATTTATGAAATTTGATATTTTTGAAGCATTTAATCAAATTCAAAAAAAAGAAAAAGATGAGTGAAAAACAGCATTTCACATTAAATTAAAACATTATGAATATTTAATTATATATTTTGATCTGATCAATATATCAACAACGTTTTAAATCTTTATTAATAATGTATTAAAACAATATCTCGATTAATTCATTATAGTATATTTGAATGATATTTTGATATATTTAAAAACGAAAGAAGAACATGTATGACATGTTATTAAAGTTTTACAAGCTTTAAAGAAAGCAAATCTGCGCATCAAGTCAAAAAGAGTGAATTTCATGTATAAAGTGTACAATTTCTTGAATTTATAATCACATTTTAAAATCTTAAAATGAATTTAAAGAAAATTGAAGCTGTTACGACTTGATCAACATCAAAGATGAAAATTGAAGTTCAATTCTTCTTAGAATTCGCAAACTTTTATAAAAGATTTATCAAGAAATATTTTAAAATCATTTCATCATTTATGAATCTTATTAAGAAGAATATATCGTTCATGTTGTCGTGAGATTATTCGCAACTTTTCTAAGCAGTTTAGTATGAGGGCAAAGGCTGAGATCTGAGTCTATGATAGAAAAAGTCGAGACTATTCTTGATGTACATATAAATCTTTCTTTGACTTTGAGATAGAATAAACATACATACATTTACAGTTTCATTCTACTAGTACAATCATTACACATGCTTATTGTTTGCTCACTCATGCTGCTTCTACGCTTTCTATATTGCATCTGTACTCTATTTCTTGACAATGTTGACAAATTAATTTTAAATTTTAATAAATTTTAATAATGTTTTCAACATTATAATAATCATTCTTGTAATTCAATGAAATTTAACATTTTAACTTATAATTTAAAATAATCAATGAGTCGATTAAAATCTTGATAATAAATATATTTAAGATCATTTTCATTAACATCATTAATCATAAAAGTTCTTAATGTAATAATACATTTTATTTCATTATTCATTTTTATTGTTAGAAATAAATTCTTAAAGACTCATTTTAAAATGAATTTAAAGACATTTATACATTTATAATTAAAATCTTTTTTCTTAAAATCTTTAATCTCAGAAATATGATTGAGCTTTTTTTCTTTCTTTATCTTGTCTTTAAAATCATTATCATTCATTAAATTCTTTAAATCTTTATTAATATTCATTATCATTTCATTTCTTTCATTTACGAAATCTGCATCGTTTTTATTTTTTCTGTTATTATATCATCTTCACTTTCGAGATAATGATTATTAATTTGTCATTTCACGCTTAAAACACGTTAATTTTAATATGTTGATCTTTAAATCATGTAGTTTTTCTTTAAATAACGTTAACTTTATTAATAATAAAAATGCTGCTTCATTATTTATTTTATTTAAATTTTGTTAATCACTGATAATGACTTGTTTCATTAAATTTTGATCATTCTTAATTTCTCATAATCGAGTCATGATAATTTAAATCATCATAATGATTGTATTTCGAAAATTATATTATTTTAAAATGAACGTTACGACGTTAAAATAGTTTTCATTTAGTTTATTAAATGCTCAGTTGATAATTTTATTTATTTATTAATTTTTAATGATTTTAATATATTTTGACTTTCGATTTCAATTATTTTTAACTTGTTGTTGAAGTTTCTTAAGAAAAAAATTATTTAAAGCGCTTACAGCTTTTAACTAAAACGAAAATTTTATTCTTTAAACTTCTTTGTTTATTAATACGCTTCATGTCTTGAATAAAACATTATTCATTACTTTAAAACTTTTTGCAATCATTTAAAATAAATTTTATAATTCGTTTTGTTAGGGATCGACCTAGAGCGAGTCATAGAGATGTCATTTAACTAATAGATAAATGCTAAGAAAGAAAAGTATCTACAGAAAAGAACTTGATTCTTATATGTGTGTTTCTCAGTTCTGTGCTAGACTCGATTGGGTTGACGTCTTACACATATGATGCAGAGTCTCAATGATATCATCTCTAGATCAGATTCTCGCTAGACTCGATTAGAATGAAATCAGGCAAAGACTAGACGAAGAATAGACGAAGAATAGGCGAAGAATAGGCGAAGACTAGAATCGTAACACGTTTAACTGTTCATTAATTTTACTTTAAGAAATTATTCATTCGCTTATCAATTTTTTAATATTCGTCTTTAACTTTATATTAACATTAATAATGAAATACTTCACTGAAATTTTAAATATGATCATGATTTCTTTTTATATAAAATTTTTAAAAATGTCAAATAACATAAACGCAAAGATATTTAACATGACGTTTAATCTTAAACAATTGCAACAAAGAATATAATTAAAACACAGTTTAAATTAAGAAAAGAAACTTAAATAATGATGATTAAAAAGATTAATTAAAATAAAGATAAAAGATTAAATAATCAAAGACGTGATATAAATAAAGAAAGTTGAAGTTTAATAAGATGAATAATAATAAAATATGTTAAACTTTTGTCAATTAACAAAAATTAAGTAAATAATAATAATAATAATAATAATACATAACACGTTTTATTATTTAAATAATGAAACATTATTATTAAAATGATATTAGTGACTCATTAAAATAATTAAAATATATGAATCTTTCTTTCATAAATTTAATAATCTGTTAATCTTAACTTTTAAAAAACTTTATCATTCATGTGATTTCGTTTAAATTTATTTTAACAATTTCTTTAATAATTTATTAAAATCTTTTATCATACAACTTAATTATCATAAATAATAATAACATTAAAAATAACATGTTTTTTAATGTTAATAAAGTAAGCATTTTTATTTCGTTTATTTAAATATTGTATTATTAATTAAAATTTCGTTTAAAGATTAAAATCAATGCAACTTTTAATATTAAACAGTTAAATGTAATTAATAACAATAAAGATATGATTACGTTTATTAAAGATCATAAAAGACTTTTAAAGAATGCTGTTAAGAAAGTTGCAGAAAAAAAAGTCATGATTATAATTAAAAAAGTTATGAAAAAGCAGTCGAAGATTTTAAGAATTAATGATATAAGTATTATTAATTTAAATAATAATGAAATTAATATTAATAATGTAAAGATTAACGATAAAAATTATAAAAAGAGTTAATGCAATGATAAAGCAAATAATAATTCTATAATTAAATTCGTCATTAAGTTTTAATCAAGTTTTAATAATAAATTCAAGAATGAATTTAAATTTACGTTTATTATTAACATTGATGATGAGTTTAATCTTAAATTTATTATTAACTTCGATGATAAATTTGATGATGAATTAACTAATTAATCTTTTAATGATGATTTTAACAATGATTAATTTCTTTCAAAGCTTTATTATAAATTTACATTTAAAAAGCGTAATAAAAAAGAATATAAAAGAAAATTGTTAAATCTTAAAAACATTAAAAACCATTATAAGTCTTTTATTGATAAGAGTACTTCATTTAAAAAACGTTGTTTTAATTACAAATCATGCAATTTAATCATCATTCTTCATAAATATTACATTAACGTTTATTTAATTTATAACTTATTATGTTATAATCAATCATTGATAGTCTTGATAAAGCTGAGTAGATCTGACTCAAATCTGAGCTAGATCTGAGCTAAATCTGAGCTAAATCAGATTAAATGAGCTAGACAGCTAAATCTTGTTGAGTCTAGCATATCTGAGCATTCACATATTCTTTTAATTCTTCTACATTTCTTTTTCTTTCTTTCTTAACTTTTAAATCTTTGTTAATTCAACGTATAATAGTCAGTCAGCTATCTTATTGTAATCATAAATTTATTAGTTGAGCTATCTCATTGCATGCTCATAACACATTGTTTATAAATGTTAAAAAACATATGTTTAAATGATTTAAGTTCTTTGTTTAATATAATGATCTTACGTTTTATATAAACATTAATTTATAATATGATAAATATAAATTTAAAATTTCTAACTTTAAAGTTCGTTTAAATGAAATAACTGCAATCATGATTTTTTTTATTTTTAAAATAAAAGATTTACAGCAGATAACTTAGATGCACAGTATCAGATGAGTTAGATGCGAGTCATCGAGCGATGTAGAGACAATATCATCGTCGCAATCTGAGTGCAAGTCATTGAACAGTGTAGAGGCAAGATCATCGTCGCAATATTGATGCAAGTCATTGAGCAGTGTAAAGACAAAGCAGAATACCAGATAATTCTAATGTAACTCAAGCATTAAACAGTAAAAAGACGAAGAAGTTTGACCAATTAAATCAAGAATAAAGCGTCAAGCGAGAGTCGATGAAAAAAGTCGTTAGACATCAAATTAAGCGATTCTCGTCAAACATCATCAAATTTGTTAGCAGTTTCTGAAGAACATCAATCACATCGTTATGAAACGATCTCGAACATCTGATTTGAAAGACAACAAGCCTTCTGCTTCGTCAGAATGAATCACACTCAGTCGCGCACACGTCAAACAACTGAAAAAAGTTGGCTTTTCAGCACTAGATATACAGAAAGAAACAGAAGTTTCACGTAGTACTCAATACACATGACTCAATGCATCTGTTCGACGTTCTGATGCAGATTGTTCTGAACGATCTACTAAGCTGAATCAAGATACAGTTAAGAAGATGATTAAGAGTATGAAAGAACATTACGATAAACGCATTTGAAAGTGACAGAACTGCGTCGACGAGTTTAAGCTGAACTGTGAAGCTGACACAGTCAAAAATCACTTCAATCAGACTGAATATTACAAGTGTAGATGCTGTCAGAAGTCATGAATCAGTCAAAATTAGGTCGATACGCGAAAGAATATGTGTGAGAAGTGAAAGAAGTGAAAGAAGTGACAGTGAAAATCAGTATGTTTCTCTTACTTTCACAGTACTACAGACATGAGATTTTAATCAGTTTTCAGATACATTGATCTGACGAGGTTCATTTTCACCAAAATTCTCGACATACTGAGTGAGTTATACGAAATCATCAGGAAAGAAACTGTTCAGATTGCACACAGAAACGTCGACGTACTGCAGATACTCAGTTCAGTGTATGAGCTATGATAGAAGTCGATTACAAGAGTGAGCTGATGTTCTACGAGTACACAGAAGAGAAGAATTATCAGCAGAAGAACGAAAAGATCAGAAAGAAGACATACAAGATGAGTGAATCTATGACTCAAGAACGTTACGTCAACGAGATTTTACCTATTGTCAAAGCTAGAAAGAAAGAAGTAAAATCAGCAGAAGATCAATTCGTGTTTCAGAAGAATAATGATGACTCACACGATACGCGTTCAGAAGAAAACATAGCTCGATTCAGAAAGATGCAAATGAAGCTGAAATTTATCGAAAATTGATCTTCTAACTCATCTGATTTGAATTCTATAGAAAACGTATGACGTATACTGAAGTCACGCGTTAAACGTTATAAATGCACGACTTCGAAGCAGCTACGAAAGGTCATAGAACAGAAGTGAAAGAAGATTACTTTGAAGAAGATCAATGAGTGCATTTTGAGTAGCTCAAAGGGTAAAAAGAATGCTCGAGAAGTCAAAAAAGACAAGTCAAATTGACATGATAGAATGCAACAGTGCTGAAAGCGAAATGAATACTCTACTCAGTTTTAGAAGACAGAATAGTAGAAAATTGATGAATTTCTTCATAGATTAGTATGTGTTTTTGGTGATGTTTGACGAGAATCGCTTAATTTGATGTCTAACGACTTTTTTCATCGACCCTCGAAGCGTGAAAGGCTGTGCGCTAGAAATGAGAGGTGAGAAGGGTTAAATAGACTTCTCTTGACTTATAAATTTCCGACTCAGCCGTGGTCAGCTCGATCAGCCAACCTTCGAATATCATACTCTCTAGTAATTACAAATGGTCGCTTTTGACCATCTGTCGTGTTGAACTTCTCGAAACCAGCACAATTAGTATAAATCAAATCTGAATTCACGAGTTTGAAACTCAAGACCGGTTTTAGGCCGAATGCTCTTCTGTACAAAGCCAAGTATATAATCAGCAATCTTCGCAGTGTGTCAACGCACAAGTGAACGCAATAGTGCCTTTTAGTACGTCGATCGAAGGGCTGATCGCACAGTCTCGAGACGTGTAGTCGCTGCCTTTCTTACAGATCTATGATGACTGAGACAAATGAAGGCAAATGAAGGCAAATGAAGGCAAATGAAGGCAAATGATGTTCTTCTCATCGAACTGCGCACATGTGAAACAAAATGACTCATTGAGTAGTTGTCAACGTATAATTTTCGCACTCTCTTTAATTTGTATTCGCCTTGCCTTTCTTTGCTCATAGATGAGATTATGATGACGAATATTGCGTTCGACCTTGACACTCTCGAGCACGAGAATTTCGAGCACAAGCCATTCATTCCTTTCAATAAACTCGAAGCTTTGTTCACTCACGACAAAGTACTCGAGCTTCTGAAACAACATGATCTCGAGTTTCACCTCATCGATGAGACAGTAAAAAGAGTTCTTAATGAAGGTCTTAAAACGTTCGCTACACTGACGACTGTTCAAGATATTCGAAGTATTACGCGATTCATCAAGAAAGATCAATTTTTCGAGATCTCGCTGAATGCAAGGCTGCCTCTGAAAGAAACAGATATTTCTCGATATTTCTCGAATTCAGAAAAGGACAAGCTGTTTCTTCGCAGGCAGTGAAGCTTTCTAGCGCCAATATTCTTCGAGAATTAATCACGTTGTGAGCTTAACGATCGAATCATTCTTTCATTCTTAAAAAAGATTCTCATTGACAAAGATGACTTTGCGAAGATCTATAGAGTAACTATACATAGATCGCACCATATGTTAGGCATCTTGACCGAGGTCGACGGGCTGACTATGTTAGAAAACACGCAACATCGAAGCATGTCAACACAATCGCTTGATATTGACCTAATCTGCAAACAATTAGAACGATCAGACGACAAAGAAATCTTGGTCAAAGAGTTCGATCACGAGGTCAGCATTCTTTTCGCCCTTCGTTGTCTTCAGCATTCGCATATCATTCGACTCATAATCGCCTTCACGAAAGGCACAATTCACAATTTTCTCTTCCCAGTTGCGAACGAAGATTTAGAAGATCTTCTAAATTTCTCTCATCGCTCACTGAAATTTCGGAACCAGATCGAGATCTTTGAATCGCTATGAGAACTCTTCTCAGCTCTCGAGTCGATTCATAACTTTTTCTTTCCTCAGCTCAACATACGACAAGTCGAATGTCATTATGACATCAAATCGAAAAATATTCTGTTCAGCAATGAAAAGCTGCTATTATCTGACTTTGATCTTTCACAACTGCGGATGGCGAAAGATGGCTCACAAACGACGTTTAAAGCAGGCGAAGAGTATTACATGATGTCAGAGTGTGAGATCATTACGAACGATTTCAAGCGTGAAAGAATTGAAAGAGCAAGTGATGTTTGATTCTTGAGTTGTGTTCTTGCCGAAATTCTAGCATATCTCAGCGTTGAGTCGACGAAGGGTTCTACAGCAGTTCAATCATTTACTGAAGATAGAAGACTAAAGGTTGAATCATGTATCTTCTACATTTTCTTTGAGAATAAAGAGATTAATTCAGACGTGCAAAGATTTTTGAAACATTGCAAACAGAATTCGTCTGATGAGCTGAGGTTATTGACTGAAATAGTGAACAAGATTCTACAGTTCGATTCAGATCAAAGATTCTCAGCAGTGAACGTCACTTGGCTTCTATTTCACCTGACACAGCAGACGTGTGTTTTCGCAATCACTTCAACCTTGAGTACAGATGTGAAATCGCTGAACCTAGAGTTGAAGATCGAGATGAAAAGGTTGAGAATCTGAAGTGAGACGATCAGGTTGAATGCAGACTCGTTGAATGTTTCTTGCTCTACTTGATTTGCGATGAATCATTCTTTTGATGAGTATAAGAATTTGCAGCTACTTCTCATCAATATTCAAATCGAAATCGACGTGATTGCAACAGAATTGCAGAAGACGTTCTTCAGCCAGCCTGCGTTTCGTCTCTATTATCGCTTACAACAGTTACAGAATCAGCTTTGGGACGGTCAACCTCTTGCTGTTCATCGCATGATGTTTGATCGGTTGAAAGAGACGATGCTGAGCAAGAATAACTCTACACAGTTTCAAGAGATCTCGAAATTGGCTCAGGAAACTCTAAGTAACAGTCTCGATGAAGATAGCTCTTCGTCATCGATCGAACGAATTTGCAGGCGTTTTGCATGTCTTGCAACTATGAGAAGTGTCGCTTCTGCTATAGTGCGTCAAGATCATCAGAATCAAGATCTTCGATTGAACAGAGAATTCATTAAGAGGTCGTGATTCGACCTAGATTCTCATCAAATTGACAATTTAGAGCTCGAGAGCAAACCTGTTCTCATCAAATTTTTGACCTACGAAATGACATGAAGCTCTCGCGAAGACGAACTACTCAAACGCGTCAATGCTATAGCATTCTTGCGTAGCAAAAGCGTCTTCATCTTTCTCATTCTGCGATGCTGCGACTACTACTCTAAACCTACGCGAAGTCGATTTGACATCGTATACAAACTACTCTTCGAAGCTCAGAACACAGTACTCATTAATTTTGTAACGATCTTAAAGAGAACAGAGGCAAGAACTCTACAGTCTTCATTGACGCAACGCTATAAGTTAGCGATCGTCTTGATATTGCATGTTTTGAGCTTTCATCGTGACGACTGATTGCACAAAGACATATCTGCACTCAACATTATCTGCTTCTCAGACGCATTTTCAAGTATCGCGACGTCTATTTCTATCCCATATTTCATTGATTTCAATCACAGCCGTGTAAATGACGACAACGCTTACTCTTCGCTATCTGAGCTCGAAATGAAGTATCAGCATTCTGTATATCAAGGAAATGCTCTATCATACGCGAACAATAGCACAAATCTCATAGTACGATTTCGTCAGAAATTTGATTACTATAGCGTTGGCATGATGCTTATGAAAATCGTCTTCTGAACATCTTTGAAATTGATCACTGCAAGAATTGAGAAATTGCGAAAGAAAATGTTAGCAAAGCTTCTGAAAAAGTACGTATCTGTGATCAAGATGTATATGAGCGATATATATGATGTCGCGATACAATATTGTCTGACGATTTACGTGAAGAAACAGAAGAAAAAGTATTCACTCGAGAATATTAGAGACGATTTCAATGAGAATGTTGTTATGTTCATCTTGAAATGCTTAGTCTAGTTTTGCTGTAGCAATTCGACTTCAATTTGACCTTTGCAGAAGAATATTCATTAGAGCGCAAACGGGTGCAAAATTCATTTCTTATAATTCATTATTGAGTCTCTTTCTTCGAAAAACAGTTGAACATAGACTGCAGTAACTCAATCAAAGAAATCGATCAAAAATGCGATCAATATCATCATCTTTCAAGTCTACAGAGAGCTTTGCACAATAGATTTCATACGTTCTCGTCAACTCTGCGTTAATACTTCAGAGAATTCGCTGAAGAAGTCTCTGCTCACGTGTAGGTCAATTTTTATTCCAACACAACGCTAGCGTCATTGTGATGATCATCATAATAATTGTCAGTAGAGAGTACTTTCAGAAATTCGATATCAATATCATATACATGTTTCTATCTTCTGATGTTCTTTCAACCTGCACTAAGTTAGAACTGAACGTCGTCTGCATCAGCAGTCAACGTCTGTTCAAGAGTCTATCTGATGAAGCTAACTTACGACAGTCAAAGACGCTGATGCGTAGAGAAGAGTCAGAAATGTAATCATCTTAATAAATTTTGAATCGTTGCGCATTTTTTTCGTTAAATCTGTCATCAAGTCGCTCGCAGCTGTCGTTTGCTTCGTGAGTCGTTTAATGTGATGATCATCGTTGCGAATAGTCTCACTCGTTGTCAAACCTATCTCTTCACGTCGATGCTCTAGCATATGAAATATTTAGAATTTGTGAGCTGCAAAGAATCTCTATTTAGCATGAACGTGTATCAGATACCAGCTTGCTGATTTCACTCAATCTTTTCAAGAGAGCATTCACGATTCTTGCGTGCATTTCGAGACTAGCAGCGTATTGGTTCAACATCTCAAGACTGCCTGAAATCTTGCTTTGTTGCAGAGTTCGCGCAACTTCCTCAATATGTGTCTTTAAGAATCGTTCAACATTCACACTTGATCTTAGAATCAGCGACGCTTTCAAGAGTTTTCGTCAAACAAGTTTCAGATCTTGAGCATCACGAAATGTGACAGAATAGTCGAGCTTACAAGCGTTTACAACTGAGAAGTTCAACGTCTTCTCATTCTGATGCATCAGTACGTCAGTCAGCATATCAAACATATCTAACTTTTCATTGATCTCATCAATTCTGAGAGCTGATCTTCTAGATAGTTGATGTACGATCTTCAGTTTGCTGCAAGAACTAGTGCGAACATTGCGTGTAAATCAAAGTGTTCAGAAGGTACAAGATCTTGACTCTGCATATCATGCATCACATATCGAAGTCGAGACTCTATACTTTCTGATGATTGTATGAGAATTCATAAGAAGCTTTGCTTACTCAAGTCGAAAGTGTGATAGAGAGTCACTTGTCTTTCAGATCAGATCGCTTTCGTATCTCTACGATTGTGCTTCTTGAAATAGCGAACATTATAGCACACTTCAGATCTTTGGTCGCTAAAGTTATGTTAACAGATGGTCAGCATTCACAGAAAGAGCTTTGTGAGAGCTACGTGACACTTGTTCTGAAGTCTAGGTTGATAATGTTCTCATTCTTTGACTCGAACTTGATTTCAAAGTCACGTACGAGGTCTCAAAGTGATGGGAAAATTCGATAAGTTCGCATTAAACATGCGAAAGCTTGATAGCTTAGTTGAATATAGTCTCAAGTGTTCTGTTGACGAAGAACGCTGCATTCATACAACTATCAGTCATTAAACCTCAAGATTCAAATAACGACTATTAATTTTCATACATGAATGAAAGATGATTCTCGTTTATGTTCTATTGCTGTCTATTAGATAGTTTCATTTTCCTGAATTACAAGATTTTAGCTGACGTAATATTACGAGTAAGTTTTCTTTCAACTTCAGTATATTGCTGAATATTCTTTTATCGATTCTCATTGCAGTATATGTAAGCAGTCTTCACTGAGCTGACTTATTCTTCTCATAACTTATCTTGACGTTAATCGTCAAAGCGAGAGTCTCTCGATTCGCATCTTGGTGAGGTGAAAGAGTCGTCGCACCTCAAAATCGATAGATATTGACTGACTGTCGACATCAAGAAGTCTACTCACACTGAAATTGATCATACTTTGCAGTGCTTGAGCAGACTCTACAAGCATGTTAGATTAGAAAACTTGTGATATGAAGTTGTCAAATCGAGTAATCTGATAGGAAAGCTATCTAACGTATCAAGATGACTGCGTCTCAATGTTCAAATTGAGAAGCATCTATTACTCATCTTGCCTTGCAGAAGTAGACGAACTTAAATGTGCGCAGAGAATGAAGTTTGCAGTAAAAGAGCTGATACTAGTTGAATACTCAGAAGCACTCAGTGAAGTTTAGATGTTCTTTGTAACAGGTTACGACTTCGTAGCTACAGAAGATCGATAGAAGCTAAAAGTTCTCAATACTAATATCATCTTCTGACTCATTCACTACAACATAAAAGGGTAAATTTACGCTTTCATGAATTCTTCACAAAATACTGAATCTTCATCAAAGTCTCTCTCATCATCGAACAGTAATACACATTGCTCAGAGTTTACTCTTAATTTCTTCTATCTCAGTCTTAAGTGAAGTCAGCACTGACCTTGACAAATTGAATTTTAATACAAGAAAGAGTATCATCTCAGTGAGTTTTCTTGAAAGATTACGAAGTGTTATCGTTGATTCTATATTGTCTTTGAACTAAAATATCGAGGTCAATACGCTTAAGTTATAGAAGGAACGAAGTAATGTGCACTTCGCACTCGTAATCTTCATTTGGAAATAAGATCTGCAATAGATTGTGTAGCTTTTGTTTATCGAGATATCGATCTTTGATTGTCTGTACAATCGACATTGCAAGAACGAGTAATGAGATATATTTCTTTAGTAATGTTGTGTGATATCTCTGTCTTGTTCTTGAGTGAATAACACTGTATAAGCTTGAATGAAAGCAACACGCTTGATATATGATTCTGAATCATTCATAGCATTGTCTGATTTCTGTAGCATCACAATTCGCCTCACAAAGTCTTGCTGGCTAAGTCATTCAGATCGAGGGCTAAGCCTAACAAATACAGGCAAGTGAGCTATAACATTGCAGACACTTACAGGGAATGAGATCTCACGAGTCAATCATGATGCATAAATGCAGAGACTTGTAGAAAGATTGCACTGGCTAAAAGCCTTGTGCAAAATTGATTGCATCTATCGCAAGACGCAAACATCATCACTGCGTGTTAACTTCAAGCTCGAAAAGACGCTGTTAGCCTGACATTCACACTAGTACACATATGACTAGTCTATACTTAGATACAACTAGATAGCTACATACACAAGGCAATAAAATCGTTTCCTTTTCTGTTCATTCAATTATCGTTCTCATACTTTGATGACTTAGCCAGGAATGATCTGATCTAGCTGTGCAGTCAAGAACGTTGTCAACGACGATGACAGGCTGACAGCTCTCGATTGTGATCACGAGGCAGTGAGGTCAGAGAACTTCGATTACTGAGCAGCAAACGCAAGAAATACATTCTAGAACATTGATAGATCAGCAAGTAAATCTCTACACATATCGAACATCGTATCGTTCTTCATACTCTACATTGACAGATCTTGAGAGAAGAACATGAATAAACACAGAACAATCTTTCTCAAAGAAGAACATCTACAGAACATCGACATTTCACTATACACACGCAAGCACGTCTCTACACACACGCAATCTTCTAAGCATTGCTGACTTCAAGTTTCTAGACTTGCAGCTCGACATTTCCTTACAAGCTCACGTTACTTGAACATCAACTTTTCAAAGCGTCTTGTTCGTGAACATTCAGAAGATAGAAATGATCGATCGATCATTGAGTTTGTCAGGCGATATCGACTCGTTAGTCTCAGATTCTAGTACAAAAAAGTTTGACTCAAGCGTCAGGTCAGTATTTGCTTCTGAGAAATATGCAGACTATGACTTTATTGCTATGCTAGGCCTAGCTCAAAGACTGCATGTTCGCTTCTTATCTATAACATGACAGACATCGCTGAGTTCAATAGAAAAGAATGGTCAGGCTGAGATAAATGAGTCATTAGTCACTGCTCAAATAAGCTTCGCATTCAAACTGTTCAATCGTTCACAGCAACATTTCTTCAGAGAGATCGTTCAAGAGATGATAGTTCTCAGTCATTCTACGATACGGCAACATAGACATATCGTTACGCTCGAAGAAATATGCTGAGATATTTCAGAAGATAATCAAGTATGATCAGTTCTGATGTTTGAAAGAGTCATCTTGAAGATCTTCATCGCTTCGCAAGGCTGAAAAGTTTCAAGAATCTATCGATCAAAGATAAATTGAATCTTTGTGCAGACGTAGAGTTAGCTATTAGAGATATGCATCGCAACGATAATATATTTTGCAAACAAGCTGAATAATAGCTTATTGCAATACAGACATAATTCACGAAGATATTAAACCTTGAAATATACTTATCTTCGAAGAGAATTCTCGAATCATTGCTAAAGTAGCAGACTTTGAATTCGCTATGTGTTTTCAAAGTCATAACGATCGAATCTTAATGTCAGATATCGAGTCTTGAAATGCATTGAAACATCACAATCGATCTTTTAAATCTGAACAAGTCAAGCAAATGAACGTTTACTTATTCAAGTTGCTATGTTTCTGACTTCTTTTTCAAGCAGAATTCTCTGACCATTTATCGCTATCTTCTGATACGATTCTTAAAAGCGAGCAGCTTGTCAGCTTCGAGCGAGACGAGTCAGAAAACAACTTACTTCAAGTCTGAAAGAATGACAATTGATTGGTAAAATGACTCTGCTGAATGATACAAGAAAACGACTACTTCGATAGTGTTACGAACATGCCTGAATCGATCAGGGTTCAGATCTAATTCTAATCAATTTGATTAGAGCAAGTCATGATGCTATGCCTAGTTTGAACCTAGCGCACTTCTTTGAGTCATTCTCAGCACTTCTTTTCGTTGTTCAGCACTTTCTTCATTCATTCCTTTCATCATTCTTTTAGGCAAACACATCTGACCTATTACATCACATCTGTATCGAGTCTAGCGCAGTCTCAAGCCATTATTTATAGAAGAGCTCGCACTCTTTCTCTTCTGTATTCTTAATGTTTTGTTATAGCTATCTCTAAAGAACAATACATACATATCAGCCTCGAGCTTCTTTGATTGAATGATCTAGGCACGGTCTCAACAGATAGTAGCATAAAGAACAATTTGATATCATTTTTTCAGTTCACTTTGACTTTTGAACTCAAATCGAGATGTACAAAGTTTGAGCAGTTGCTTAATCTTCTAACTTCTGATAGATAAGCGTCGATATGTGTATTCTGTAAAGAACTCTTTAACAAGTGAATAGAATTCTGTCAGAAACGAAGTCTCTTCAGATAAGCTCTATTACAGAGCACGAAGTCTTAAAGGTAATAAGTTCACAGTAATAGTTGTATAAAGAATGCTAACAGTTCATAGATTTCTTCTTCACTTTATGAGTTCTATAATGCAGACTATCGACTACGTGAATTTACTGTCAATTGTCTTAAATCTGTAGTTGCAGAGTCAACAAAATCAATCATTCAACACATATCATTATCAAACGCAGCTCTTCAATTAGCATTGTGTTATACTATCGATTTTGAAACAAGCAAAGATGATGAACAAGCGAGATTCATTCTGCATGAATACTCACTAGAATCTGTAGATCTTCAAAGTCAGATTCAGCTAATTATTAAAGACATTCAAGAATCTTCATCTGAAAGCGAACTATTCTCAATGTTACATCGTCAAGAAAGATTTTCGTATATTAATTTACCTCAACACTATCGTGAATAGAAATTGCTGAAAAAGGTCGAAATCAGCTACAAACAGAAAATTCAAAGTATTCAGCTAGTCTTTGATCAATTACATGAGCTTTTTTCGAAATTAAATTTCAACCTGGCATTGATATACAGTGTTCAAGAACGCTGAAAAGAGGTCAAAGAGCTAGAAGTGCAAGTGATAAAGACAAGCAAGAAGATGTTAGGCGAAGAGCATTCTAGCACTCTGAACAGTATGAACAATCTGACATCAACATACAGAAATCAAGAACGCTGAAAGAAGATTGAAGAGCTAAACGTGCAAGTGATGAAAATGAGCAAGAAGATGTTAGGCGAAGAGCATTCTAGCACTCTGATCAGTATTGTCAATCTGACATTGACATACTGAAATCAAGAATGCTGAAAAGAGATCGAAGAGCTAGAAGTGCAAGTGATGAAGACAAGCAAGAAAATGTTAGACGAAGAGCATCTCAGCACTCTGATCAGTATCGTCAATCTGACATTGACATACAGAAATCAAGAACGCTGAAAAGAAGTCGAAGAGCTAAACGTGCAAGTGATGAAGACGAGAAAGAAGATGTTAGACGAAGAGCATTCTGACACTTTGAACAGTATGAACAATCTGACATCAACATACGAAAATCAAGAACGCTGAAAAGAGGCTGAAGAGCTAGAAGTGCAAGTGATGAAAACGAGAAAGAAAATGTTAGGCGAAGAGCATTCTAGCACTCTGATCAGTATGAACAATCTGACATTGACATACAAGAATCAAGAACGCTGAAAAGAAGTCGAAGAGCTAAACGTGCAAGTGATGAAGACGAGCAAGAAGATGTTAGATGAAGAGCATTCTAGCACTCTGATCAGTATGAACAATCTGACATTGATATACGGGAAACAAGAACGCTGAAAAGAAGTCGAAGAGCTAAACGTGCAAGTGATGAAGATGAGAAAGAAGATGTTAGGCGAAGAGCATCTCAGCACTCTGATCAGTATGCACAACTTGGCATATACATTGAAGTCTCAAAGTCGCGAGGCAGAGATCATCTCACTAATGAAAACATGCTTCAAGCTACGGAAACAGATTCTTGGGTCAACGCATTCACACACGAAGACATCGCTCAAAGCTTTACATGAGTGAAAAGATGAAGAGAACAAATTTGAACACTAAGATTAGTTTACTCTATAACTTCAGTACTTATATCTCACTCGAGTGAACTCTTCAGTTGATCATCTCTTCGATTGACTCTTCAGTTAGTAGTTCACGCTCTAATTGATGCTCTGAATATTTCTCTGATTGCTTGTCATTTAGCTAGTCGTCTAGCTAGTTGACTCTCTGATTTGATTGATACACGCTTCAACTGATTAATTGACTCTCTAGTTGTCTCTCTGACTGATGCTCTGATTATTCTCATGGTTTCTTTGATTTTTCCTTCGATTGATTCTTCATTAAACCCTCTGACTGGCTGAACCTTGCAGTTTTCCCTTCAGTTGCTTCACGCTTTGTTTGCTTCTTCTAGTTGATCGTCGTAGTTGATCATCTGATTGTCTCTCTGACTGATTCTTCGATTGCTCTTTTCGCTGACTAGTCTTCACAGTTGATTCTTGAAGTTGACTCTCTGATTGTCTCTTGATTGACTTGTTCTCTGACTGATTGACTCTCAATGACTATGCTGTTCTGCAAGTCGTTGACTTGAGTATTCGTCGTCAGCTGAAAAAGATCAGTCATATCAAATGAGTCTCACACTGAGCAGCATTGACGATATGACGTTGACAGGCAGAGAAGAAATGATGAGAGCATGATCAAGAATTCTAGCTTCGATATGTAGCTCATGCTTGATCGCAATCACGTGTGAATGACTTGAGTGAACAACGTTATCAAAATTCCTCGATTGTATTCGAGCTTGTGCAAGTACACTGATATCAAAGCGTTAACTCATCTCTGAGTAGAAGACGTTACTCTTCATATTCGTGAACAGAATGACTCTGCGCATGAGTCACTTGCAGATCTTATTAACGAAACACGCTGTTTGCTTTGTTTCAAGATCTGCAAAAGATCACAAGATCTTGTGAAGCTCTGAAAAAGAGAAGATTGATCACATCAATGTCAGAGTAGCAGAAATATTAAGTCACGATTCTATCATGTATCTTAGAGTTGAAATGTGTTAGTGAAAACTCGACGAAGTTACAGATTAGAAGATGAAGAAGAGTACTCATTGATTTTCGTAGCAATGAACAAGAGAGACTTGTTCGAACACGATGCTTCGTTGCTCATCAATAATTAGACCTCTAATCGAACAGAATGATATGCGTGTAGATGCAGATATCTCTTACATTCTCGCAATTATTCTTGATGTAAAGAGAAACGAGTGAGAGCTGAGAGTGACGAGCATACACGATTGCTTGAGAGAAAACTGATTCTACATCGACGCGTTATATATAACGATCATCAAACTATGTCTTTGCGAGCGAATCTACCTCGTTTGCGTTCATGCTGTGCTCGACCTTTTGCCTCGAACTTCTTCAACAATCTCTGTGCGCTTTCTAATTCACTTCTGAGCAATCATGTATCTTTTCAGCGTACTCTGTATTTCGTTTCTGATTCGATCGCTCTCTTCTCAAGAATCTTCGTAATTTCTCACTTCTGCTTCTTTATCTCTACTGAGTCATCAGAATTCTGATGTTGCTCGATGACAAGTGAACTGATGATGATAGCGCTGACGCAATCGTTCATGATCGACGTTGACTCGATATGAACATTTGCGTGAACAGATGATCTTTCACAGTTCTCGATTGAAGTGATGCTAGAGAAGCTCTTGTCTTCACTTTTGATGTTCTCGTTCTGCATCACGAACAAGTTATCTATTGAAATGTCAGACATCGTTTCACTTTAAGATTAAAGATTCACATTCTGTATCAATCTTGACTGTCATCAATCTCACTCGATCGATTTGAGCTTGCAGTATTCTTGTGATCTTGAAGCGCTCGATTGTAGTAAAGTTCGAGTTCAGAAGAAACTTTAAATACAGGTTGTAGAGTCGCTTTCTTTGATTCTCTATGCTTCTTCAATGCAGAGAGATCATGATTATCGATATCGATTCTGTTCTCGTCGATATCGTCGATCAGTATCAAGTCTTCTAGACTTATCAGACGTGCTCACAACAATCGAGACATTCGCACTGATCTGAATGCTCACTCTGCGTCTCACGCTTCGAATTGTGCTCACTCAGTTTCGAAAAAGTCAATACTGTTTATCTGATAACTTGAAGTGCGTTCTGATCGACATGATGTCTGAGTTCTTGTTTCACTCATCGCTAAGTTCAAAGATTGGTTTGATAATGTTATTGAGAACTTCGAGTGAGTGTTCTGTAAGACTATTAGACACGTCGAAATTGAAGTGAATATAGCGTTATCATGAATTCTGACTCTGTCGCTTTCGTTCAAATCAACTGTGTCTGTCTTGCGCTTGAGAAAATCACAAATCTCTGATATGATCATTGTCGACATAGATTCATCATCGATAGAGAGCGTTGAGTTCGACATTTTTCAGACGAGATGAAGAAATTCGTCAATGTCAAGAAAATCATCATCAGAAAGAGTTTGAGCAATCTTCTTCAATGAAAGAAATGTATTCTCGTTGACTTCGAACGAAAGGTTTTTGAGACTTTCGAAAGACTCAATGAATGAAAGACAAAGATCTTTCTTGTTATTGATGTCATTGTCGTCGTCGTCGTCGACTCAATTGTTTTCAGCCCTTTTTGAGTTTTCTGCGTTCATTAGATAAGTTTCTCATGACGCTAAATGTCGACAATATCTTCATTCTCGACTTTGATATCTTCAGTCAACTTGTTTTGAAGCGAAGATTTCATTTCGCGATGCGTCTTGAACAGATTGTTCAAGCTGTCACGCTGTATGATCATCGTGCGTTTTTCGCCAGCATTACTCAAACTTGATGACTTGAGACTGAGGCGTGAGCTCATCATTGATGATGATCGATAGAAGTAGATGAAGATCATGTTGACAACAGTCATCATGAAATAGAATTGCGAGAAGATCTTGTAAATGTGAAAACAGTGAAAATCGCTGTCTATTCTAAAGGAAAGCGCAGAGAGAAATTATATGTCGAGACTCGTTAATCGCTCTCGATACAAAGATACACTCAATTCTATTGCGAGTCGCATCATCTCTGCGCTACTTCTCTGAAGCTTCATGAGCTTTCTCTTGGCTGCACACAATTCTCAAGAATTGCTCAGCTCTCAATAATTTCTGTTTTCTCTCTTTGATTCTTTGTCGTTCAATTCACGCGCTGTATTTCTCGAAACGATGTGCATCCGAAGATCTTCACTGTAGCAGTCAGCTGAATCATCGTTCATCTTCATGAATCAAATCTCATAGAACGTCTCGCAGAACATCTTGCAAGACACTGAATAGAGCACAGATCGCACGAATTTTTCCCTCTAAAGCTAATCGTCGATGATTCATCAATAGTTCATGACTCGACATCGACACGACTGAGACAATTTCCTTCATGAGCTGAAAACTTTTCGCTGCAGATGACAAGAATGAAGAGTGTTTGACAAGAGAGCACAGAACGACACAGGAATGATGTCATCTCTCTCACAGTTCAACTCTCGATTCAGGCAATGCTGTGCAATGCACGTGCATGCTCTCTCTATCGAGTCACTGTCACGTCAGCATCAATCGATGCTTCAAACTCAGTTGAGCGAAACTTGACAAGACTGCTCAATTGTCACAAGCCAGACTTCTGCAGATGTCAACAGACAGCTAGCAACAGCATCACGCTTCTCATTCGTTGACGACGCAGTAGAAAATACGCTTGAAATGATGTGAGACATTTACTCGATGAGTCTTGATGCACAGGTGATAGTTCTGAGCAGACTTCATCTTGTTCACGCTCTTGTCGTGACAATGACGATGACTCAGCAACTCGTGAACAATAGTTGTCACGCTAATAGAACGAGAAGTAAAAGGTCAGCTGTGAATAGAAAACTGAAGAACGCTGAGAGAGAGAAACGAGAAGATTCAGAATGGCTCAAGAAGGCACAGATGAAGAACATGAAGAACAGCAATTCAAGAGGTTGAAAGAACAAGTGCGCGTCATCAAACGAGAAAGATCGTAAGCAGAATCGCAAGAAACAAGTCTCGACGAGATGAGTGACGTGTTAACTGAGTCAGTAGAATCGATTATCACAAAAATTAGACTTGTTTCAGATGAGGGTTGAGGTTCGAGAGAAGTCGACAAACAACTCAGACGAAGAAGACAAGAAAGATGAAAAGAAAGAATGAAAGACGAAGAGAAACGAGCGATTATTTATCGACTGGGAAAGCGGCGAGAGACTGTGTCGACACGCTTTTCTCAATGCAAGAAGATGTCAAACTCGACATGATAAACATTTGAAAGTGCTCTGTCGCGTCGCAAAGACTCAGAGCGAATTCATTGTATGAATCAACAGAGACGCATCATCATCTGGTCTGAAATTTTCTTTGAATCTCGCATTTCACAAGAATTGCGATGAAGTCGCGTCTTTGCTTTCGCGTTGAATCTTTGTACAACACTTTCAATTAAAATCAGATCATTTTGAATATTAAATGTTCAAAGACAGGCTGAAAGTCGAATAAACGAAAATAAGATATGCTATGTAATGAACAGTGCTCTTTTTCTCTATCTCAAAGAAAGAATCATACAAGGCTAGTGACATATCAACATAGAGAAAATTGTCAATGAGAACAGCAAGTGTAGCGAAGAAACGACTATCTTCTGACATCTTTCTTCTCTCAATCAAAGAATCATCGTCACGATTCGTGTAGTGTAATGTAAATAAAAGCAACATCATAAACTTCTGTTGATCATTTCAAAGAATCAGAATAAAATCGATTCACAATCTAACATCAGACACGTATGCATGAGATATATAATATGATTTCAGATGAGATGTAAAGTTGACATTCTCATAAAGTAAACAAGGCAAGTTGATTAGACTTGATAGTTAGCTTTAGTGCTTTCATAATGACAGCTCGAACTTCGAGATCTGATTTATTCATAGTGACTGCGTGATTGACGAAGTGATCTGAATCGTGAATGATCTTCTTACAATCTAGTAGAAGTCATGAAAAGACGTCGATCTGATATTCAAAGTGCACTTGACGATAGTGTCTTTGCAAACTATCGCTGCGTGCAAGACTTTGCGTCCGTTCACGCTTTGAAAGCGACTGATATAAGATTCTTGAGAAAAGTCATCAAGCTTCATGAAGAAACGAAAGTCACACGGTCAGAGATTGATAGTGCTTCAGAGAAAAGATCAATGAAGTGAGCATAAGCGAAACTCGATCTATTCAGCTGTTGAGGCATTGACTTTGATGATGAAAACGTGAAAGATATCGTTTTCTAAGTATTTTCTGTCGTGAAACAGATAATTCTTGCTTAGGTTAGAAGAATCAGTATCTTCAACATCTGATCTCAATCTTCTCTAATGAATAACTTTGTATTATTACTATTCATTGTAACTGATTCTAGCATGAGAAATCTCAGAGTAAATCACTCGCTTCTTAATTATATACGATGTTCTCAGAGGCAACGCGCCTCTGTTAGTCTGTCATTGCGAGCTGATCACAGCTTCTCATGAATCGAATCTCATGCATCTTCGCTGCATGATTCTGAAAGTGCGAGATATTCTCAAGTATGTTGCTGCAGACTGAATGAGGGCACGAGATTTGATCGACTGAGACGAAGTCACGACGTAAGAGTCTATAATGCTGATTCTCAAGATGCTTTGCAAGTTGATTGTCGCTGCTGAAGTTTCTTTGTCAATACTGACGTGGCAGAGTCACATTACTCAGGCAGAAAAGACAGGTTCTTGCAGCACAACGAATCGAATATGTCTCTTCTTCTGACGAGCTTGACTTCGAAGTTGTACTTTCGATCTTCTCATAGTTCACCTTCCTCGATTCTCGAGACTTCTGACGAGCGCATAATTGTATAAGGTCGTGAAGAGTCGAAAGGCGCAGAAGCATCGTTTGTTTTAAGTGAGAAGTTGAGTGCGATGATTCAAACAACTTGCAAGCCAAGCGAGTGCGTTTCAAAAGATAATGTTGAGACGATGAAGAAAGAGAAGAAACGCAGTATTCAGACGAGTCGATGAGCTGATTTTGAATTTCTAAAACGTTGATTGTCGCGAAAAATTCTTTCTTTTTCTTCTTTAAGCGCTGACTTCTCTGATATCGTACCTCGTTTTTCAGAGCCTGATCGACAACGTGAAATTTACGAGCGAGTATTTTCTCGCTGACTCGAGCTTGTTTCAGAATTACGTGTTTTGTCTGACACAACTGAATCAAACGAGCTCTTTTGTTTTTGAGATTAACGATCTGATCTTGACGATCGACTTCTCGCTTTTCCAGAGACGAGAGTTCGATCGACGCGCGTCGATCTCGAGACAGAATCATTCTCTCTGCAGCTGAGATGAGCTGAGTTCTCGACTCGATATCAAGATAAGCAGATTGAACGTCGTATTTGATCGATTGAAATATGTAATGTTTGAACATCTCTTCTCGAGAATGACTCATGATCTGATTACGGACGACTTTCGTCGCATCACCTGAACTGCATTAGCAAACACGATCAAAGAATAGATCACGATGATAATAAATACTGTTTACAGCGTTGCCTGTGACTCAACGAATGACATACGATGTTAAGTTCTTGCGAAACTCTGCGTCTTGCCCGATCTTTCTGAAGTGCTTGCTAATGAAATAGTACGGCAAAACTCGATTCGAGATTTTCATCTCACTAACTTTCTTCTCTGCTCTTTGAAAAATGCACTTGTTCAGTATTTCATCATTTCACTCAAGCTCTATGGCTTGCTGTGATTCCGAAACCTTCATCTGATAGATTGTCTCGGAACAATCGAGATTCGAAGTCTTGAAGGCGTTGTCGAAGAAAGCGAGGGCGAGAAAGTGCAACATCGAACAGAGGATCAGATTGTCATCTTGTTCGTGTAAAACATAAGTAGTGCTATCGATCGTTAGCTCACAGTCAACGATGTCAGCCTCAGCGCGACGTAGAATGTACAATTCCTTCATGTGTCTCTTTTCTTTCATCAAAAGTAGAGTGATCTTCAGTATCAACACGTTCTTCTTCTCTGTCATCGAATTTCGAATCAAGGTCAACTTGACGTCTCTGTAGCGCAAGGCATCGTCAGAGTCTCTGATATCATCTGCGCTACTCTCAATCAAGGCGTTCGATCGTGATGACGTGTAGGCGCATAGCAATAGAAATAGCGAAAACTGAACTCTTTCTCTTTCGTGAGAAAATCGATGAAGATCGTCGTTTCACAAGAAATGCAGAAACGCGAACAGGTTCGAAACTTTCATCATCGGCTTATGCGAAGTTCTCACGTTCAAGACGTGAGAAAATCTAAGCTGAGTTTTGATCGACTGCACATGTTGCTCAGTCAGAAGAGCGAGCGACGCAGAGTGTCTATCAGGCACAAACCTTCATGACTTTCTCATTGACGACTTTGTTCATTGAATGTTCGACCTGATAGCGATACAGCATCTGTATCATTCTGAACTTATTTTGAATGCATATCTGTCTTTTGATATCGCTTTGATCGAGATATCATTCTAAGTAGGATGTAATCGACTCTGCTGTCGCTCGTGCAAGATAATCGTGAGAATCTTCCTCAAGATGCTCGCAGAATCTGTTCTTCAGTCAACATGAATCCTGAATCATCGAAGCATTGAAGTCGTAACGCATCGTGTTCATGTTCTCTCGATCGTTTCCAGTTTCGCTTGCGTAGTCGTCGTCAGCACTTCTCGCAGGTCGTGATGTTCGTTTTTCCGCCGACCTTTCTTCACATAGTACGCGACGGTCTTAACGTTGCGAAGTGAACGATCACGTCGACGAGCCATAATGCTGTACACACACGACGACGGCGAGGGCTAGCAAGAGAATTGCTCGCCTCAGAAGTAATGAACAGGAACCACGAGAAGATCGGTTGGGGTAAAAAGGTTCGAGGGGAAATGGGAGGGACGCGGGAACGACAGAAAGGAAGGGAGATTGGGGGGGCAGCCTGAAAACACATGTTGGCACAGCCAGGACGCAACGTGCGCCAGAAGGTCGTTTGTGGATGTCTGGTTGAAGCATCCAGAAAAAGCGGCGAAAGGGCTCCAGTTCAGTCGCTGAGGGAAGAGGGAGGAAGAGGTTCAAGCGGCGGGAGGCCCGGCTAAACCGTATTGGGGATGATCGGGTACCGCGCACACAAATCCGGGTGCAAGAAAACTGGGCATCCCGTCCGCTCTGCCATACATAAGCTGGTGATCGGAAGACTAGTAGTTGGGTCGGTGACGACCAGCGAATCCCTTCTGTTGTATGTTTTTGCTTTTTTGCCAAGTAAATCCTCAACAGCATCAAACCACATTCTCCTTATATGCAGAAACTACATTCCAGCTTCCAGGTTCTAACACCCACTCACAGAACCTCTCCCTCTCCCTCCCAGCCACCGCCCCAACCCCCGAATCCCTCCTCGCCCTTCGCACCAAACTCCGCGAAACCAAAAGCCTAAACCTCGCCCTCCGCCACACCCGCTCCCAAAACACCGCCCTCCTCTCCTCCCTCTCCTCCATCCTCTCCCCACCCACCACCCCCTCCAACCCCACCCTCTCCTTCCTAACCCACCACCCCTCCGCCGCCACCCTCGGCCTCACATTCACCCCCCCCTCCTCCACCACGACCTCAAAACCCCTAACAACACACGCCTCGTTCGCGCTCTCGCAGCTACCGGCGCTGCGCCAGCGGTTACAGGAGCTGCGACCGAAGACGAAAACTTTGCAGGGGGCGGGGGGGAGGGTGGATTGGGAGGGGAGGAGGGAGGAGCGGAGGAGGTATGTTGAGGGGAGGGTGAGGAGGGTTGTTGGGAAGGAGGAGGGGGAGGTTGTGGGGGGCAGGGGGGAGGAGGAGGTTAGAGGGTTGGAGGGGGTGGTGGGACGGTTGGAGGTGGGGGAGGGGAGGGATGTTGAGATGGGGGGGTAGAGGGTGGGCGTTGTGTGAGTGGGATGGGGATCTGGTCTCGATGTTGGAGAGGGAGTTTGCAGCTCGGGAGTAGGATGGTTCGGATGGCAACTCCGTGTTTACCTTTTTTATGTTCAATGTACATGTCTTCCCCATCTATGTATCTTCCAACGCCCTCTTCCCCCTCCGCTTTCTCGGCCTTGCTTTCGCCCTCGCACAGTCTCCGTCGCCAGCACCGCCATCTCCGACCCTTGCTCTTTTCCCGCGCCCGGGCTTTGGCTTCGCGGTCGTATCGACTCCCTTGATATCAACCTCGTTGCCTGTCAACCTCGCTCTCTTCCCATGCCCACTTTCGTCATGTCCAATCTCATTCTTTATCTTCCAATTACCCTCACTATCCCCGGTCCCTCCCTTATCGTCCCTGTCCTTCTCCCCCTTCGCGGGCTGAGTAACCATAACGTCTCCTCTCTCCCCACCACCCTCCCCTCCTTCCTCACTACCCTCCCCCTCCTCCTCCTCCGGCGCCATAACCTTCATCCCCACCTCCCCGCCCTCCAAAACCGCCCTCGTCCGCCTCCACTCAACGCCAAATTTCCCGCTATTAATCCTAACAGCCCACACCTCGCCATCCCATCCCTTCCCCCTCAAGCCCGTAGTTCGAATTGCCAGATCCCGCAACGCGGAGGCTGTGTTTTGTAGTATCGTTTCTGCACCATCGACGTTCTTGCCATACCCCACGGAGGTGATGAGGCAGGCGACGTAGTGTCTCGGAGTTTCCGGCTCGGGAGAGGCGGGCGGGATCAAGAGGCAGGTGCCGGCGAGGCTGTGCTGGTGTATGGCGAGCGGCGTTCCCTTGGGCGGCGACTTGCAGTGGGTGGTGTAGGTCTTGAAGGCTTGTGGGTACTTCGGGGGCTCTGTCAGCTGCTGCTGCTGCTGGCTGCTCTTGGATTGCCGTGCGGGATTGGAGGGATGGAAAAAGCATACCCGCTTCTTGAACTCCAGGGCGACGCCGCTGCCCCAGGCCCCTTTGGCATTGCAGGCATCTGCAGTAGGAGTCAGGGGGTTTTAAACGGGACCAGGAAGGCAGGGGGGCGCACGGATGAGGATCGAGTCTGCGGGCGCGGAGAAGATGTCGCCGACGGTCTCGGTTATGGTGGGCATTATGGGGGCAAATGATTATGTGCTGGTCGAAGTATGTTGAGTGAGAGAATTAAGGGAGGGGGTGTTGTGGTGGTGGTGCAATGGTGGGGGGGCTGGTAGAGGGATTTTTGGTGGTGTAGGGCTGCGTAGGGCTGCGTAGGGTTTTTTCAATAGATGCAAGCTCATAAAAGACGCGACTGGGGGAGACGTGACGAAATCGCCAGAGGGTCTGGTCTAGCTGAATTGGGCAAATTATGTGTCATGATCCACACTTTCGGGTCGAGTAGTGGCGGAAGTTCCCGAAGGCTAAGATCCCGGTTCTCGTCGTCAAATCCAGTGCTTCTAGTCCTCGAAATTCTCCACCCCACATTAACCTCCTGTACATATTACATCCTCATACACATCCTCCACCATGACAACTCAACTCGATCCCGACGACTACGACTCCGCCGCTGACTCCGACTTCGACACCTCCCTCTCCGCATCCTCCGCCTCCGACAGTGAAGATGGCGCTTCTAAGGGTCACAAAAGAAAAGCAGAAGAAGCTATAGATTCTGGAGATGAGAAGATTGTCAAAGAGGGTGTAAAGAAGAGGAGGAGGAAGGGAAAGAAAGGGAAAGGGGATAGGGGTGAAGCGGATGAGGAGGAGGTAGAGGGTGGGGTGGGGTTGAGGGTTAGGACTAGGAGCGGGAGAGGCGGGTGAGTGGGAGATTCATTGCTGGTTTAGATCCTTGAATATTGCAGCTGGAGTTTTATATTTCTTTTCATTACTGCCGAATAGTAAGAAGCTGACTCTCGATCCTTACCCTACATAGCAACGACGAGAAAAAAGCGCTGGCCAATATAGAAGCTTCTACCGTGGATGTAGACGAGCTATGGGCAAGATTAAATAGTACGCCAAAACCGAATATTACTACGAGACCGCCTCATGCTGCAACGGAATTAGTGCAAGCCTCAAAGGGCACGACAGATGGCTCTCCTCCAACAACCAACAACCTTGATTCAAGCTTTTTGCCGGCGAACCCCTGCACAAGCTCCCACTCAGAAACTATGATAACAATTAAACGAACCTACGTCTTCGCCGGCCAAACGACCACCGAAGAAAAACTAGTCCCAGCCTCCTCCGCCGAAGCTCGCCTGTACCTGCAATCACAAGAAGCATCTCAGCAATCAAAACAACAATCTTCACCCGACCCCAACGGCAAATCCGCGCTACGTCGTCCGAAGAAGCGTGTCTCAATGTTTGATCCAAATCCAAATGGAGTATCGGGAGCGGCGGCAGCAAGCGATAAAGGCCCGAAATTAAACACGATAGAGAAGAGCAAGCTGGATTGGGCGGGATATGTGGATCAAGAGGGGATTAAGGAGGAGCTGGATAAGGCGGAGAAAGGAAAAGATGGGTATTTGGGGAAGCAGGATTTTTTGGGGAGGGTAGGGGCGAAGAGGGAGGATGTTATGAAGAAGAAATGAAGGAGTGCTTGGGACTTCATACTATGTACCAACTCACTCAATACGTGGGCTTAAGGGCGGCCCGATTTTCGGAAAAGAAAGGGTTCTTCGGCATGGACTACATTTTCCCAGGCTTCAAGGGGCCTATCGTTCAACGGGTCTCGATGTTGGAAGCTGGAAAGGGCTCTACTGGCACAACTGGCTTCCCGCAATGCCATCGCGGCAATTTCAGCTCGCGCGTCCCAGCATACTGAATAGTCTCGACTTGACGCAGCACCGAATAAAAAGCTATCATCTACCACGCCCCAGCTCAACGACAAGATGTTGCCCTTCGAGTGTCACATCACTCTCCGCTTTCCTGGTGCTATTAAGTACGCACGCCTTCGCCCTCTTCAGACCACAGAAACCTTGTCCGCTGCGCACGTGGGTGGAAACATTTCACGTGATCTTCGGCCTCGACAACATCCCATTTTCTCTGCCACTTAACATGCCTTCCGATTCGAGTGCTCTGATCGACTAATCGCCATTATCCATCACATTTCTGATTTCCTTTCTGGCTCTGACGTAGCTATACATGGAATATTCGCTGTGTGGGGCCATCATTTTTCAGCTTGACAATTATAGAACACCAGTCATGGCCTGCAGAATCATGCCTCTGTTTTTCAGGTACTACCTTCAATCCTAATCATGGAAAAAAGTGTCTCCTTTTTGGTCTTTGCGGCTGCGGTAGCCCAAGCTGTGCCAATCGTTGATTAATCAATAATCCAGAATATCACCTACGGCGCACTACTCCACACCCTACAGATGGGCTTTGGACGGCTGTCTATAAATCTTACTCCAGTGGGCCATACACGCAGGGTTGTCTTCTTGTCATTTGATGGACTTCACCTCCTCGATCTTGTCGATTATGTTGCGAAACAACCTTATTCGACATGGGCCAGCATCCTGAAGAACTCAATGGCATATCGTAATGCTTGGGCAAGCTCTCCGTCCGACAGCTTTCCAGGAACGACCGCTTTTGTCACCGGAGCTTCGCCACGAGATTCGGGTATCTGGTGGGATGACGGCTGGGACCGCTCTCTGTAGCCCCCGTCATCTAACCGCACTGGCCCTGTCGGTACCGAGTGTGACTGTTCAGAAGAGGTGGATCTAAACTCCAAGCCTCTGTCTGGTGGTGATGCGTTCAATCTCTCTGCTTTGCCTATACAAAAGAAAACGTGGGGGACGTGCGAGGTAGTCTATTCCCATAACTTCATCCGCCCTAACACGGTTTTCGAAGTTGGTAGGGGTGATGGTCTTGTGACTACCTATACGGATAAGCATCCCACCTACGAATTCCTGAACGGGCCATCTGGTATTGGTCTATCGCAGGGTTATTTTCCTGAGGTTTCCTCGGTTGGAAGCCACAGCACAGCTCAAGAAGCCTGGGATGATCTCCACTGTAAATTGCCCTATGATCACCCCCCCGGTTTTCATAAGCTGAAGCATGCGGGAAGGGATAGAGAGGACGGGGGGGGTGGGATGGTTGGGTGGGGTTATGGGAGTGTGGAGGGGGTTTTGAGGGGGACGTGCAGGGTTAGTGATGAGGATATTGAGACGATACGGGAGAGACTGGCTGCTGAGACGTCTTTGCTATGAGATTGTGGGAAATGCAATGCCGGGCTTGTATCACTGTCGGCGTTTTGTGGTCCAATAGCTCCATTTTCGGAAGTCACAATGGAGCAAACACGACCGATTCAACGAGCCTTAGAATCTGCACTTGGAGGTACATGGATGTGTGAGTAGAGAAGAAAGTATATGTCTCCGAACACCATTGCTTGTATCTGCAAGGCCTACTACCAGTGCAAGCGCCCTCGGAATCTTTTTTTATAATCGTTGTTGCTCATCGAGACACCAAAGGGTGGCTCTCAACGAGCTCAGCATTCCAATCTGAAACGAGCGTTAATCGAGGATCTTTACCACTTGGTTGAAATCTCGGATGATAGGTAGATGTCCTCGATTGGCCAACTAGAAGGACGACGATGGAGGGTCGTCGGCTTCCTTCAGGCATGGCTTTTGCTATACGCTTACTGTACGTACATGTGCAGATAATAGAGTTGGGCTTACAGAGAAGTACCATTGACCTTCTTGTAGATTCCAGGAACCGATAAGGTAGCTGAGGACCATATCTCCATAATGATAACCAGACGTCATTGTTAATTGGATATGTAGTAGGTATGGCATATCCCTGCTCGCCCTGTAGGGCGAAAAGCTACCCGCATTTAGCCTCCGTACGGTAATGAATAATCCACTCTCTCTCCCCAAAAAGCACAAAGATGGACAGAGCTACTCCTATGACTACAACAAACATCACACTGATCCATACTTTGCGCGGGCGCAATGTGCAAGTTTGCCCGACTCAACTGAGACGCCGGTCATCACAGTAGAGCTACCAGCACTTCCACTTGCGGAGGAGGATGGGAAGATATAGTCTAACCGAAGGCCGTGGCTGCTTTTCTGACCACTTTAGAACGCTGTAGGAGGCCTCAGTAATATGTGGCTGAATACTAAGGCACTGAATCAGCTCAAGCCTCGGAGATTCCTTGGGACCTGTGCCAACGTTGGCTGCCGAGCCTAATTCGAAGCAGTTCTACTTGTATCTGACTTGAGTCGACAGTTGTTGTTCTGCTGCTTCGCCATATGAAGATGGAATAGATGTGTTACCAGAGCGGGCAAGCCTGCTGAGGTAGTAGAAACAAATTCTTCGTGGCCGTCCTTTCTCAATACGTCGAGGCGGGGCATGCCTTCTTGATTATATTATCAGGGCGGTATCCCATGTGGTTGTTCCTGTCTGTACTTGCGGGCTCCCATGGCTGCTTCCCCCGGCAAAGGCGTTCTTCCTGATTTATCAATGGAGCATTCCCTTCCCTTTCTATGAGCTCCAGCTACTCCATCCTACTGACAAAAGTCTTGAATGATTCATGGATGCCTCACCCACCGTTAAATCCCCGACTGTTGCATAATCTGGTTCCCAGAGCTTTTTCGTTCTGCTGTGGCGCGTTTATCGTTGGCAGCACATGTCGTCGTTGCATTGCTCCATTACAGCAAGGAACGGAAACTGCTGCTTCTCTCCCAATCTGATGGTGGTTCGGAAATTCTAAGCCAGCAACGCCTTGCCTGTTCTGTCGTCGTATCGGTGGGTACGATCTGGCTAGCAAATAAGGCAGTCCTTCTACCCCCACTGTTGTCTTCTGCTCATACGAGCACAACTTATCTTCCTGCTGAGTTGACTGTCGGAGGTGAGTCGAAGGTCTCAGCATCCTCACCTGCAAATCTGACTTCTTCCTTAGCAAACAAGGTTATTTATCAAGATAAGGTTTTTGGGTGGTGCACATTCAACCGTCAGTGGTGATGAATGAAACCCAAACGACAAGTTCGCTCCCACCCACATCAACAGCCCTTATTACACCACCAGCATGGACAACTCCGCTTGATCGGAGTGCTTCGGAAACAAGGCGAAACCAGGTAATGCAATCACGTCAGAAAATGGCAGCTCAAGATACCATAGCATTTGCTGACTGTAGCAGAGTACAGATCGAGTCCGAGCACCACAAATCCAGAGGAGCCTTGTACGTTGATCCTTCTGCGTCAAACAATTCGGTCAAGAGATGACATACTTATGGAAGTAGAGCTTGAATAAACTAGATAGTAAACTTCGTACCAAGTTTCAACTCACATCACGGTCGCCATCGACGGATATTGCCTTACGTGAGGAGGAGCCACCAACATTTCTAGGACGCTACAAAGCACCAAAGCTAAATCGACGCTGCATATCTCTTCCTTCCATCAACGAGTCATCCAGAGATACTGTTGAACCTCTATACATCCAGATTCATGGACAGGACCATCAACTTAATTTCTCTAACCTCAACCGTTCCTTTTCCATACGCCGAGTTGGAAAAATCGATACAATGAGCCACTCCAAACAGCCATGGTTTACGCCAAGTCAAATCTTCCGAGCTCAGCGATCACAAATGTCGACTAGCATTGCCGGCGAGTGTGGTAGCGAGGTTGGGGCCCCTCTAGTTGCTACAACTGGGAAACTGAACGATGGCGAGGTTCCTGTGAGAGATGATAGATCGTCTTTTCACTCGCGCCCAGGCGCTCGCGGCCAGCCAAGGGGCTTAAAACGGCTCTGGTATAAGACTGTTGAGCGAGTCATCGACTGGGCCGAACGCGTCCACCTCCTCCGCCGTCGTGATCGGCGTGATTGAATCTCCCGTTTGGAGTTATGGAACAGCGGGATTACCCATGTATTGCAGTCCAAGAGTGTTCTCCTTTGCAATAATATACCAATCTGGACTGACGGACGAGATTCAATTTTGCTGACCTGCATTACTGTTTTATAGATTACTATCACCACGACACATATACGACTAACATGATCCAACACAGCATCAGATACCCAAGTTTGATACAACGGAAAGTTTTTCCATTACCTTTTCCTTCCAGAGTCACAAATTTCAAGTCATCCTTCTTATCGTCAATCATCCTTCGTACTTCTCTTTATTTCGAGGGTCTTTGGATGCAAGTCCCAACTCCTCTGCTCTCTCTACGCTAACCCAATCATTTTTACCACCCCCGTTTCTGTGCTTGTCATGGAAGTGGGTATTCTTGTAATGTTGCGTCAGATTATCCCTTCTTCCCACGAAAGGCGCTTTATCTAACCCCTTCTTGCAGTTAGGGATTAGACATGGGTATATAGGCTTCTCAACCGGCGATGGACATTTTATCCCTCTCCTCACAGCATCCTCCATTACGTTCTTGGTATGCTGTTCCGTTATTAGATGTCGCTTTAGATGTTCCGGCCGCTTGAATGCAACGCGCTTGGTAGCTGTACTGCATGTCAAGCAGGGATTGGTGTCGATACTCTCGATCTTCCTAATATCGCACATTGGAAATTGTAAGGCTGCCCTGTTCTCGGTTCTCCATCCCGATAATCTACCAACCTTACGAAGTCTAGTAAATCCACGGCTTCTGAGTGTGGGTGTGTTTACCATATCCGATGTCTTGTATCTCGAGATTGTTGGACTGCAATCTGGTGAAACGTCGCTATAAGGGCTCAACATCTCGAAGGATGCATGCTGTGGTGGGAGTTGTTCGAGTTTTATCGGTGAACCTAATTGCTGTGTAGGAGACCCTGGCGGACTTGAGAACATGAATGTGTGCGAGGGATCGACGGTTTCTGGTGATACCAGATGAGTGGACCAGTCAGTATCACTTGAGTAATTCTGGCTGTAATCAACGTCAGGGTCCGGGAAAGAGGTGTCGAGGCGTGTCGTTGCATTAAAATGTGGGATAGCTTCGACGTTTATAGGCGTAGCTTGCTCGAACGGAGATATTTGTCCATCTTGGAGGTCTTGAGAGATCAAATCTGTCGATAGGCTAGTGGATATACCGGGCATCGTCATCAAGAGCCCTTCATTGAGGACACCAGATGTGGGGTCGTTGGAGAAAGACGGCGATGAATTCGCGCACAGGTAAGACACATCAGGCAAGAGACATCCAAAAGCAGAGGACTGATCTAAGTCTGTTGAAGTGCTTGATTCTTTGTATTGCAACGACTCATTCGGCGAGGAGTCTGACACCATTTGAGGCTGGAAAGTATTGTATCCTATAGAATGGTGTCGGGACGACGAAGCCGATGTCGATGATGTTGGTGTCGGAAGCTCGCTGAAAGAGCTGTAGTCTGATGTTGAGAAAGATCCTGATGGGAAGTGTCCAGAAGAATCGCAGATCACCAACGAATGTCTTCTAGAGGTGGCAGATCGCGGTGGGGTCATATAACCGTCCAAGAAGTTGGGCATGGAGGAGGAACACTCTTGTAGGGCATCACGGTATTTCGAGGATAGATCCATCGTTTGGGACATCTGGGGGTAGTTTGCAACACTCGAGGCTTTCTTCGAACTCCAAAATTAGGCTCCCGTGGAAAGGGGGAACAGAATCTAAAATCATTATAAGCACAATCTTGGAACTATGTCGAAGGCCTGGATCTGAACCTAGCGAGGACGCAGTCGGAGATGTACAATCAATCAGGCTGTGGTCAAGAGTAAGATCATCGAAGGGTTGTCGTGGTTTTGTTGGAGGAAGGTGATTGCTAGGCGTTGACCTTTTAAGATCTTTCGTTTCCCGGCTAATCTCTAGTATTCATAGCCACAATAGCAAAGCAAGGTGGATGGAATGCTGTAAAATTGAGCAGCCTCGACAAATGTTTCAGTCGGTATCGACGCTCGGAAAATCACCTTCGCCATAACATGGAATGCCTAGGTTATCAGTCCAGCAAACGTTCGCCCAATCTTCTACAATGACTATAGGATCTTTCGGTACATAGCTATTTCCTCCTTACCGATGCGGGATGAGCGGGTGTGGGGAAGCTACAGGGTCTCTATAAAGCTATCTATTGGGCGCTGGCAGAGTTGTCTGACCTGCATCTGCATCTGCATTGGTATCCGGGCGGTATGCCAGGAAGAGCCTCGTTCAAGTTGGCCAATGATGAGCAGATCCAGCTGCTGCGAATACTCGGAGAATTACGGTTCTAATGGTTACTTACCGGGAGAAAATGGTGATTTCTGATCGATCGAGGGGAGAATCTGATAGACCCGCAGCCCCGGACGACGCATTTGGAAGGCAGGAAAGCAACAATCAGTCACGGGGAAAACCGTTAGATCGATCGCCACTGCAGCAGCGCCCTGCACGTAACGCGCCCCACCTTAGTGCTGAAACAACAAGCCGCAAGGAATGCGATAAAACAGCTTGGCATGGAGAAGTCTATCTTTGCCATGGCTCATTAGCGTGGCTTCAGTCGAGTCAATTTTCTCAGATCGGAATGGTCCCAAGATCATGAGCGACGAGTAGCAAAGTATAGCCGGGGATCTGAAATATGCATCGTCAAATCCTGCTCGGTAGAGCATTATCGACCGCCCCTTGAGACCCTGAGTGGAGAGACCAGACCTGGGATCTACATGCATGAGCAAGCCTCTGTCAAACTCTACCTTTAAGCATCATCTGTCTCCACCAGCTTTGAACGTGCACTCTGTTGGGGGCGGTTTACTTCTCTTTGATATGAACTCATACAGTTCGTTCGTTGGTCGTCCTGGGTATGATGTCCTTTCGTCTAGCACCTGCTTTGTATGTCTCTCTTTCTCAGCCTTTCACAATGTAAGTCCTAACAATATAGAGCGAACTACTAACTACCGCAGAAGACGGGGGATAACTCCGCTTTTAACGCTACCGAATACCGGTCTTGGAGACATCCCACGACGCGATTGGATCAACCATCGAAGCCTGACAGCAAGTCAAGTGTCCTCTGGTGAATTCGGTTGTTCCCAAGGCTATGGGAACCAGCACATACATGATTCACTCAATTTGAAGCCTGGCGGATGTCTAAAGCGACAAATCAACGTACTGCTTATTAGACAAACCAGCTGTTCATTGGCTAGAGCATGCAGGAGTAAAGTCGCACACGCCGCAGGCTTTTATATAGCTTTACGGAGATGTCGGACTGTGGTGTCACCTCACAAGGCTTGATTCTTCCTGCAAGTAGACAGCATCAAAGTTGAGTATGCCTAGGGAGCCGGCACCGGTGCCGTGACAGCTCCACCAAAAGCTTTGGTGGAGCTCCAGGTTAGCCGGTATCGCTCTGACGTATGATTGGTCCAGCTATCAGGCAAGTCAGAGTTATTTCCCTCATGGCTCTAGTATTTGACTCTCACCACCATGCGCAATAACGACGACGCAAGTTTTACGACCCGCCAACAAGAACCATAGATGCGCCCTATGGTGGATCACAATAGGTATCTTTCACAGCTATTGGGTTCGGATTTCGATTCTAGCCATCGTATACTACTCCTGTCACACAGGATCAAGAGCAAACCTTGCGAATTCCTTCAAAAGATATTAACTTGATTCTGTCACTTTGTATACTCGAGTTCCTCCTGCACTGCGCCGGGCTTTTGAACACGAGATAATTACTCAATCACTTGTTGCAATTATACTTGTTCCAACTCTTCGATAATCGACTCGCATTGCAAGTTGCATCGACGAATCTCCACGGCTAACGCATCCCTGGTTCATGGCGTACGTGCGTTTCCGATACTTTAGCCTCAAATGACGCAGGCGCTTCAAGGTCCATTCTCTCCCAAAAGCCAGGTTAGAAGAAAAGGCTGTACTACTTCATAGTCTCTAGACGTACCATGTACTCTCGTCAAAGCTGACCGTTTGGCTTACTTTCACCGCTGCGCTTGTATTGCAAGGAATTCGTTGGTAGCCACGTCGCTAACTAACAACCTACAATGAAGATCAGCGAGCTGGTTGGTCATGGTATCACTTCCAAGGCTCCGTTGGCACACACAGAAACATCGTATTCCGGCAGCATCCGCGGCATTGCGCTATGCACTATGCATTATGTACGATATTTCAAGATCTGCCGCAGTTAGTGAGTTAGCTCGAAGGACTCTATATTCCCCTGGTGCCGCTCCGTGCCCCTCGTGTTCAGGCACAACCATGATATGATGCGATCACACTCAACAAGAATATGTATTTCGTGGCTGGGCCTGGGATTGATGACAGTTTTATCCATCTATTCAGCGGTGAGAGCCGGGTTCTCATCCGCGTCGGAGTCCTTGCGTCAGAGTCCTCGCGTCGAGCCTTGAGGATGGACAAGGACATCATCTCAAAGACGCTACATGCCGATACGACACAGTACTTGGGGGAATCCTGCCCAAGGATACTCTGCAACAATTTTAGCAAGTCCATGAGACTGGAAGGCAGCGTTGACTAGTGCTGACGATGTGTAGCTGAGGTTTATATCTGAGGACAACTGGCCAGTTTCTGACGATAGTGCCTTCAAGAAGACAAACAACCAAGTCTCCGATCCTCGAAATCTACCTAGATCATTGATATGCATAGTTTCCCCAGGACGAGCCACTTATGGATCGTGTCGATGATCAAGGCGCGGCCAAGTAGCTTATTGGCCACCTTCAGCATTTCCAAAATGACGACTCAGGACTTAGAGCTGTACTTATTCAAGTCGTATCGGAGGTCCCGACGTACAAACAAAGCAAAGCAATCAGCCTCGGAGTCTTGAAACTACTCGATGTCACTAAGGTTGCTCGACTTTTGGTTCTATTAGCGTGTCCTCAAGGATCTTGAGTGCGACCCAAAGTCGTGGGGGTTTCTATCGTTCCAAATCCTCTGAGGCATTTTTCGACAACAACTTCGTAACCGGGTTCAGGCTCCAGTCTACGTGGCGATTTGACCATGTGGGCGCAACTACGAGTTCCGTCTCTAACATTTGCAACGGTTGGTTGGTCTCATCTTGACCTGAACGAAGACAACGATTGGTCGTTAAATAAGGGATCAATAAACCTCCTTATTCGGGAGACTGTGTTGCAAATAAGTATGACAAACCCCATGCACGCTCCTGCTACTGGATGATATCACCGGACTGCATCGTACAAGGTGTCCAAAGTCAAAACTCTCAACACCACCATATTCTCATCCGATGCCCAAATATTAATGCAACCATGTCCAGAAAACCTTGCGACAGAGCAACGATATTATGCAACAACCATTTTGCCTTGCCCAAAGCGCCAAGCAAAGACATCAATCCTGCACTCTGTCTTTGCTATTCTCCTTTACCTGCTCTGGGAGTCGTCCACCTCTTCAGCGAGGGACAATCTAGTCGCCATTAAGCTCCTATGGCTTACAAAGAAGCCGAACTGCCATCTCGAGCTGAGGCAAAGCAATTGGTGCTTGGCAGAATACCCAAGCATGGAACCAGGGCCTGCGTTCTTGGATCAAGCACGGGTAAAAGGAGATTATACTCGACATTGTTGAAATATGCTATAGATACCTGAATAGGATTGTTCCAACGTGTGTTCACATTTTGGCCGATTCGTCAACCAACAGACATCTGGCGATGTTTGCCACCCAGATTCGGACGGATGCAAGACTATGTAATTGGACACGGAGAGGTCGAAGCGGAGCGTATTAGGTCCTAGCATGTCCTTCAAAGAGGATACCTCGTCACCGTTGCATAGAGATGGTGTAGCGTTTATAATTAACGCGTCTTCCATCTACAAGAGTGACTTACTGAGAAGGGATGTTTCTGCACTCATCTTCGGTGCTCCCGTCTGTCCCTTACGAATCCAAAAATCCAGTGATTTCCAATTCCCGTTCACTCATTACAAAGGCACAACCCCACTTTGCTAGAGCCGAAGACCCAACAAAAGATTTCCACGCTGTTAGAGCCATCTTCTTCGCTATGTAGATTACATACTACCACCATCCTCACCACACAACTCCCCACCAACATATATGCCTCGCACTCCAAACCCAGCACTACATTCATCCCACTCTCCAACCACAGCCATCCCCCCTCCCTCCCTCCCTTCTTCAAAACCAGCACAACCGTTTCTAACCAGCAAGGTAGGTGTTTGCATCAGATCCCATGGCTGTCTTGTAGCGAGCTATGTTGAATCGTAAAGGATGAGATGGGGGGGGGGGGGGGAGAATAGCGACTTTCTGACTCTGGTAATTCGAGCAACGGATGCTTTTTCTGGCTATCAATTTACGGCCTGTCGTTCCGCGTCTTGCGCACTCGTGTGAAAGGATGTTGGGGTTGTTTTTTGGGACTTCTTGCGCCCGCCTACTGTATATCGTTACGTGCGTGCGGGAGGAAAGATGAGGGGTTTGTGGAAAGTTGGGGAAGGTTGTCCTTTGCTATCGAGTCGTGAAGGATGTTACGAGTACGGGATGGAGATTATTTGAGGCGTGTAGATAGTCTTGTCTTACCAGGAATGTAAACAGTTCAAATTTTTTTTTGGGTGCGGGATATTTTTTGTTGGCTCTGACTATTTGTTTCCCTTTCACGGGAGGGAGATCCGGCCTACAGTAAAGTAAACCCTGCGACATTGGTATCCTACAAATCGCTAGCGCGTGCAAGACACAGCTAAGGAGATATCGAAACAGGAAGCGTTTACATGTACATTTCAAAACACCTAGTCGAAGCTCTAAAAGCAGTATAGTACAGCCACAGATATAGCCTTTGAACCCGGACCTGTGGGATATCACTTCGCTTCCATGAAAACCTCAGAGTAAAAAACCCCCGTTTTTGACTCGCAAGAAACCAAGCCCAAAGGATGAGAAACACCGTCCATGCATCCGGCCCCCTTTTTCATCCCCATTATGCTTCCGCATTATTCATATACCCCCATAAACCCCCCTCATCACCCCATTATCCCATTCTCTTTTCTTGCCCCCTAACCCAGCCCAAAACCCACCTTACTGCATCCCACCCATTCCATTCATCCCGCCATTCATCCCCCCAGCGCCTATCTGGTTCATCTGCGCCATCATCGCCTGCTGCTGCTGGCTAAACTGCTGCGCCGCCGCCGCCTGCTGCTGCTGCTTCTGCATTGCGATGACTCTCTGCTGGCGCATCTGCTGCTGCGCGACCGCCTGCGCTTGCTGCTTCGCCTGCTGGACCTTCTCGGGTGGGATGTTCGGCCCGTAGTGCTCCTGCAGCTTCTGCATCTGTGACTGGTATAATTTTTGCTGCATGTTGACGAAATAGGCCTGCGCGGGGTGGGGAGCGGCGGGGTTGCGGGCTTGTTGGTTGGGTTGCTGGTTGGGATTTTGACCAGGATGTCCGGGTTGGCCGGGGTGCGGTTGGCCGGGGTGGGGTGGGGAGGCGCCGTTGGCGATCTGGGCGCCGTGGCCCATTTGTTGGTGGTGGTTGCGGAGTTGTTGTTGGTAGGCTTCGTAGCTTCTTTGGTTAGCCAGTTGTTGCATGCTCACCATTGGCGGCGGTTGGCGGTCGGGAGACATTTGATTTGGCGAGGAATTTTGGAGTCTTTGCTGGTGCAGCTGTTGTTGCTGTAGGAAATAAGCCTGGGTCTGGCGGTTTGCCATGAGTTGCTGTTGCTGTTCTCGAGTTAGTTGGCCGGAGCCCATCAAGTGTTGTGCTGCCATGGTATTTTGGGCCAAGGTAGGAGTTTGTGTCATGGAATTAGGAGGACTTGCGTGCCCCATTCTCGATGTCGGAGTAGCATGGTTCATGATTGGTGTCGCGTTTTGCATGCTTGGTGTCCCGTTCATCTGTGGGGTGCCTCTACGGCTAATTGGCTGCTGACTTCGCTGATGTACCATTGCTGCTCCTCCGACAGGATGACCAGGCTGTAGGGCCGAGGGAGGTCGTGCTGGACTGCTCGTATTGCCTTGACCGGAAGAAGTGACATTCATTGGGACGCTCTGTCCAGGATGGCTAACCATAACATTACCAACTACGGGCGATGAGTTGCTATGTGGCGTCAAGTTTCGCACTATGGGCGATGAATGGTGAGGCTGCGAGGCTGGTACCATATGTATCTGACCGTTCGGTAGCATGCCATTGGATACCGGAGGATTAGCATGCTGGTTCTGCCTAGCTTCAAGTGCCTGTGCATTCTGCAAAGCTGCCGCGTTTGCTTGGTTTTGAGCTGCTTGTCTCTGGGTGTTTTGTTGATAGTTGCGGATTTGGAGTTCCCTCGCAGCATGATCCGCAAGTTTCTTTTCTTGCGTTTGTCTCACCTCTCGCTCCTGCTGTTCGTGCTTAGCTTTCGCGGCTGCTTGCTGGACCTGTATCTGGTGTTTGGCTTCCTTCTCCCGTTCGGCTCTTTCCGCGTGAGCGAGTTTGATTGCTTCCAGAGTTTTGAATCTCTCGAAACGTGGTTCGAACGACGCAGCTCCGGCCTCGCCATCAGATGTTTTAGACTTGCCACCAGTAGCATTAGACGCGGAAAGCGCCAGTCTTTCGTCCATGATCAACATGAAGCGTTGTTCTTGTGCCGCGAGAGCCTCATCAGCAGCCAGTTCAGCAACAGTTCTCTTCCGGGTTCTGGGAGCAGGGTAATCTTCACGGTGACGCGGATCAGTCAGGGACTGCAATACTTTCTGCGCGTCTTGTAGATTATCAACAGGCTCCAGATACAGTGGAGGAGCGGTTGCTTGAACAGCTTTACTCTCGAAGGAGCGGATATCCTTTTCCCCAATAAGCATTTTCTGTTTCTTCGCAGGAGGCCCAGAAGTGGACGGCGTAGGCGGTATGGCAGATAATGGGGTAGGAGGTTGTGGCATGGTTGCAGATAATGGTGTGCGATTGATGTTGCTGTGTTGTGGTAGTTTTCGATTACTGGATCGAGGATCAGGCGTGTTGGCAAAGACTAACACTTCCTCATCTAAAGACAGAGGTGTGGGGAAGAGGACGACAGTGAATATTTTAGGTGCCTTCACAACGGAATCTCCGCTTGACTTTTGGTTGTGATCCGAGGCATCTGTCGCTGGATTGCTCGAAGTGTCTGCTGCGCCTGATTCACGGCTTGGGCCACCGACTTCAGGATTAGGAGCATTCACACGTGGATACGGCACGTATGGTGAGGGTGTGAGATACGGGTTATAGTTGTGGACGGAGAAAGGTACATTTCTGTCGGTGCCTGAAGAGTCCGTAGAAGCCTGGGAGATTACTGCGGCGCTTTTATGATCATGTACTTGTACAATAAGACATCCTGGGTACGCCTGGGTTAGTATATAGACTCTTGGTCCTTCACAGCGCCCATACCTTCATAAAATTTGATGCTAGCATACAGCAGCTCAGGCACTAAGTCATGTGGTATAGTTCGAGTCTTTATATGTTCCAAAATAGCCTTCATCTCTGAGCTGTATGAATAAGTATCATCCCCTTGTTCGAATCGGAAATGAGTCGGATAAAGATGGAGAACGAGCGATGGAGGTTTGTTCTGGTATCTCTTAAGGATGTTGCCTTCGGTTTTGGCTACACACGGGAAGTCTCAGTAATCATATCTGGGCCACACTGTGGGATAGCCAGAGACATACCATATGGTTCAGCCATTCTCTTCAGTGACTTTCGATCCAGATGATTGTCGGCTTGTCCAGCCTTACCACTTCTGTTCTGCCGCCCTTGGATATCTCCAGGTTTCTGTGAATCTCGCCTCCGATTGCTAAGGCGGGGCGCTACCCCATTCACATTGCCATTCATGCCACTTGCCGCGCCCGTACCCGGGGGATGCTTGAAACCCGACGGGGGCCTTTTTGAACCGAGAGATGGAGAAGGTGAAGACTGTGAAGATCTAGCACCATTGACGGATGTCTGGACCGTTGGAGGAGGTGGGCGCTTCATCTTTTGGTGGGGCGGGGCAGGTTTGGTTGCGATTGCAGTAGCCATTCTTCTTACTTTCTCTTAATTCTAGGCTTGTAGGAGCCTTCAGTCCGTCCCTCACGGTTTCAGTTGTAACCTTAGAAGACCCATGGGGCTTTAATAGGGCCCAACCACAGTCGCGATGACATGTGAGAGAACCGGTAGGAGTGAGCTGCAGGCTTCAGGGAAAGGTTTGGGATGTTGAAGCCGGCGGACACGCTGTGCTCATGCCTAGAAAATAGTAAGTGTGTGTTGTAGGTACAATTTCGAGCGAGTTGATAGATTGGTGAGAGCGCATTTATGAACAATGAGCAGTGGTGGTCATGAGATTCCGAGGTACTTATTCGAATTAGGGTTACTGGGCGTAGATTTATCACATATTATTAGGATTTATAAAGACATGATTTTCGTACTTCTTGATATATTGCTCTTCTTAAAACACCATATATATATATGATACTAAATCTGGAATACGAAGCTAACTGAAGCGTGTAGGGTGAGAGTTATGGATTGAACTCTGTGGGGGGCATGTGCCTAATAGTATAAGCATATTCGTTCAACGAAAGATGCTCAGCCCTCAGTGCGCAAAGGTGGTTTCGCGAGCAGTGGTAAGCAGTAGAAAGCAGTGATGTGAACGATGCATGGAAGCTTCCATTTGCTCCATCTTACCTAAGGTACTGTACTGTTAGTCCAAAAAATGAACCCAGAAGCGGGAAATGTACGCCACATTAGACATCATCTCCATCCCATTAGTCGTGACCGCCGACCCTCCTGCGCCAGTCCTCACCAACCCGCAAACCCTCAACAACTTCCACACCCTTCCCAAGCCCTATCCTCGGGTCGTTCTGCCACCAGTCTCCTCTAGTATCATCACCAGAGTGTCCGCGCTCGTCTTCACTGTCGACCAATCCTCCATGTCCACCTTTGTCGCCTACAACCAGGACTATCTGTCCAACCCAGTTGGAGATATGGGTGACTGCATCTCCACCAGAACCAGATAACGATTCCTGGATATAAACAATTTCGGGGCCGAGATGGCGAAGTAAATGAATATGTCCAGTCGGCGTAGTGAAAGGCATGATCATGGTATCCTTTTCTACGAGTGCCTGGGCTTGGCTGTAGATTGTATCAAACATTTTGGATCTTGAAGGCGAGGACATGGGATCTGGAGAGATTGCGGCAAGAGGCTTCTCAGCTTCGCCACTATGACTTTCTGCGTCCTCATGACCTATGTTCGAGTATGATGAAGTGATGGATAGGGCCGGCTGCGAAGATTGCGGATTTGTAGATAGAGGGTGTTGCTTCAGATCGGGGGCGTAAATAAGGACGAGAACCCTCGAGGCAGAGTCTATGTGATGAGGGAGATATGAAAGTATAGACTAAAGCAAGCTGTCAGCCTCATGTGGTGTTGGCAAGCTCTGTTAGAACTTACTGCATGCTCTTGCAGATATGAGACCGCTTCATCATGGCTATCGTAATGAGAATCTGCAGACAAAACAATCGCGACTGTCTTCATCTTCCCGCCAGCTCTCGCTCCCGCGTGACTAACTTGAGGTGCTGACCGTAACGGCTCTACCACTGTTGTACTTGGCACTTCTGGAGCTGCTGCACCGACAGGTTGAGTTTCGGCCTCTTCGGACCACCTTGAGTGGTCCTCAAAATCTCCCCTGTCTTCCTCTCGAATCGAAGATAATGCGCCCCCAACAACGGCTCCGGCAGCAGTAACCCCCGCTACCACTCGTCGGCTTGCGCCGTCAAATAGCTGCTGTGGGCTTGGTGTCCGCCTGATCGCGCCAGACATGCGCGCCATCAAGCTTCCGTCCTCCATCTGTGAGCTCTCCGCTTCTGGAGCATAAGGGAGATCTCCAGGCCCGTCGTCTCCATAGCCCGATGGGGGGGGGCCCTCTCCTACATTTCCGTATCCTGGTGGAGGGTCCCCTGCTTTTCTATCGTAGTCATCATCTTCCGCATCTCTTCTTTCAATCCAAATCCATGCTACAAGGCCAGCCGTAGCTACTGTTACGGTCAGTGCGAGAGGAATCCAATACCCTAATGCACTTCTTCGCGTCGACGCGCCGTACGCTTGACGGCGTTGTCGCTCGTAGCGATCGTAAGAATAAGACATCTGGTTCTTGAAGAAGATGAATCGAAACACCAAAACATTTCAGTCATGGAGAAGCAGAAGTCACCAAAGGAAAGTCCAGTAGCTCCTTGTTTATTGACGAGGCTGGCATCGGGAGGGCTATGGACATATACCGACACAAGATTTAGTAAATCGACCGCACCAACTCGCTTTCGGCCAGGAACGCTACCTTTGTTCCCTCGTTTTTCTTCTCTGCGGCTGATGTTCGAAGATACTTTACCACCAGAATTTCATCCCGACATAGGGTTGAGCTCATGGAATTTGTCCATGCTATGGAATGTTACAAACGATGTTGTACAGTATCTTCTGTTAACTCTTCCAGCAATCGCCAGGCCTGCAGGAAGATCGCCAAAGCTAAACGAAGACTGTTGATCCCAACTAGCAATCATCGTGGTTTCCTCTTATCAAATTTAACCTATCTGCTGTTGTTATACCTACAAATACTGACTCAACCAGCCTGTACGATAGTTTTTGGCAAATCTTATCTACCATCATGCAGATTCTCGTAGCTCTGATATGGTTGCTCTCCTTGGCTGGGACGGCTCACTCCTACTCCTCTTGTTCAGATACTGCCGCCGAGCTGCAGATTCGCAGCAAGCTATCGCTTTATGCAATTGCAGTCGATACGAAGGACTTTGGGCTCCTTGTTGAGGTGTTTACCCAGAATGCAATCGCCGACTACAGTGCCCCACCGCCAAACAATATCTACCGTGGTCTTCCAGCAATTCAGGAGTTTCTCAAATTCTCCGTCAATACTTCGGTCACCCAGCACACTATAAGCTCAACAGTGGTCGATTTTACTAACATCTTCTCCCCAAATTCTACGGCTTACGTGGTCGCGAATTGCTTGGGCCAGGGAAATTTAACAGGCCAAACGTTATTCATCTATGGCAAATACATGGATCAATGGGCCTATGAGTCAGGGTCCTGGAAGACGAAAAATCGCCATTTCACCCTCTTTGTAAGTTGAAATTTCTTTTAGGGTTGACAAATCTAGTTGCTGAAATCAATATTTAGCCTCCTGGACTCATTGGGAATACGGATATTCTTCGTCAGTGATTGGGCAACACCTGGCTGAACTTTATGATATCTTGACTGGCCAGCAGGCGACGATAAAATGGGCGGGCATTAGAGATTCTCTCCTTACGATGGGCACATATGATAGTAAATTAGAAGAACTTAGCTTGCTCCTTGGTGATTTGCCCAGATATCTATCATTCGTCAAACCAGTAGCCGTTCTAGCTTTCAAAAACGCCAATTCACATGCTCGTTAATATTTCTATGAATCCATTCTCTCTACTATACCGTCACTAGTGAAACCATTTGAAAACATTGACAAATTGTCCATATGAGGACTACTTACTACCCACGGAAATCAGAGGCCTGGAGATATCGCGCTAAAGCCGGCAAGATTATGACTAGCTTTCGCGGCTATTTAACAATCTACATGAGCTTCGAGGTAAAGGTAATATTTCAGCTGGTGTGCATTCGTGAGATTCAGTACATTAAGACCTACCATATCCTATCATTTTAGGAGGACTGGCGTTGATTCGGTCCGTTGGAGCTGTTTCTAGCTTTGAGATCTCGCGTATAATCCGAGATACAAAGGAGCTACGATGCCTCATGCGTTAGCAATGCCTCCTTCTAGTTTTCAGGCTGTCATTCTGTGCGGCCCCGGAGTGTCTCTGAACACATTTACTTCTACCCCCGATGAATTCCCAAAAGCACTCGTGCCTATCGCCAATAGACCCATGATATGGTATCCCCTCGATTGGTGTTACCGTATGGGTATTACAAGTAGGTGCCATCTCGCAAACCTGTCTCATACTAGTTTATTTTATTACTGGAAGAACGAATTTGTTTTAGTCATCTATATATTCTCAGGCACGACATATTTGCCCAAAGATCAATGTCCTATCATTATATTGTACCGACGATTGGAAACGTTGGTGGTTCATTGGATATCTGCAAGGCGATCTTCCCAAGCTATTTCGCTTCCTACCCGTATCTCCCTCGAATTTACATTCTCTCCTCGAAGCATCTTGTAGCTGTCTAATTCTGACTCAGCGCCAAGACATACATCTCATTACACCACCCTCATCTGCGAAAGCAATTGAAGCCGCCCTCTCTCAGATTCCATCTCTTACCTCCCTACCCCTACCGAGAGCGGACATTCTCGCGCCAGAAGGACTATCTCAGAATACCGGAACAGCTGAGATATTCCGTCTCCCTGAGGTGCAAGCAGCTATAACAGGTGACTTTCTAGTCTTACCCTGCGATCTTGTTTGCGAAGTTGCAGGAGGTTCCTTGCTAGAGGCATGGATGATCCAGCAGGCCGGTTTAGGGGGTGCTACTGCAGCTGGTGTTGATTATCTCGGGCCGAAAATGGGGGTTGGTGGCGAGAAGGGTGGACGTAGGGGTGGTCTTGGGCTTTGGTTTCCGACCAAGGGCGAGGGTGGTGCCAAGGGGGAGGAGACAGATTTACTTATCACGGCCCCTCTGCCGCAGCCTTTGGTACCTCCACCTGAAGGCTCCATCCAATCCCACATGTCCAAGGCGGTCTACGCCACGACGACAGATACACTGGGAGACATCACGGAAGAAAAAAGTGGTTTTCCTATACGACACGGCCTGATCCGCAAACATGGCAGAATAAGGATGCTGACCAACCATCGCGATGCTCATGCTTATTTCTTTCCGCATTGGGTCCTAGACTTCATCAAGCGCAATGAGAAGTTCGACAGTATCAATGAAGACGTAGTGGGCTGGTGGGCCAAGGCTAGCTGGCAAGTTGGCTTGGCTGACAAACTTGGTATCCACGACATTTTTGACGATACCGATGATACTAAAGGTGGTGAAATGGGGAGTATTCCAAGCGATACAATAGAAGATGAAATCGATCTTGCTGCCCTGAGCACTACTTATACGAGCACATTGCGCCCCAAATCCTCCAACTCATCGCCCGTTACGTCTCAATCACCAACCACCTCCCCTACGAGAACACAAATTCCGCCTATGCTCGCTTACGTGCACCCTTCAGCTCCTCCTACGCCTCTTATCCGCCGAGTTGACACACCTGCTCTTCTACTCTCCACTTCCCTCTATATTGCCGCTTTACAACCTTCAAATCCGAACGCTACACCGTCTCCCTACACGCATCCTTCCCCATACGGGACACCAATATCAATAGCTCCTCAGACGACCATTACCAATTCCGACAGTCTCCTCGGCCCTAACACAACTATAGAAACTCACGCTATCATCAAAGCCACGGTCATAGGAGCAAACTGCCACATCAAAAAGGGAGCTAGATTGACCAGGTGTTTGCTGATGGACGAGGTAGTTGTGGGTGAGAAGACACAAATGACGGGGTGTATCATAGGCAAGAGAGCAAGGGTGGAGGGTGCTTGTGTATTGAGCGAATGTGAGGTGCAGCCACGATATGTGGTGCCTGAAGGAACGGAGGCGAAGGGCGAGAAGTTTATGGTGTCTGGTTTGGATGATATAGATGATGAAGAGATGGGAGAAGGCGATGAGGATGGTTTAGGTGACGGGACAGAGGGCTCCCAGCTTGGATGGTAAGGACGCGCGTAGTCAGCATTACTCTTAAAAAATTGTCAGCCAAGGCTATCATTTTCCACACCCTAAAGTAGACACCTTCACAAGCCCACTTGAACATACCATCCTTTGACCAGCAGACTCCCCCGGGGCAACATAACACCCGCCCTCCATCATGGCCTCCACCCTCCGCTCCCGCCCCACCAACAAGCCCGACCCCCCCTCATCCTCCTCCATAACCCCATCCGAAACCCAATTCGACAACGCCGATCCCATCCCAACCCGCCTCTCCCTCCTCGACATCCTCCGCGTCCTCGGCGGCCTCCTCCTCCTCTCCACCACCTTGTCCTACTTCATAACCTCCAACTCGCTGACCTGGGGCTACCGGCCTTCCTTCACGCGTCCTGCGCGCGTTCTGGCTTATCTGGTATAACTTCCTCGCCCCCCCCTTACCTTCCCTCGGGGTTTGTTTCTCAACAGCGAGGAACTAACGATGATGTTTACAGCGCGGACCAGTCGTCCTGACAGATGCGGAGTTATCTCGCTACAACGGCACTGATTCGACACTACCGATATACGTCGCCCTGAACGGCAGCATCTACGACGTCAGCGCCTCGCCGCACCTCTACGGCCCCGGCGGGTCGTACCACTTCTTCGCGGGGCGGGACGCCACGCGGGCGTTTGTGACGGGGTGTTTCCAGGAGGATCTTACGGGGGATCTGCGGGGGGTGGAGGAGATGTTTGTTCCTGTTGAGGAAGTCGAGGACGGGACTACGAAGAGTGAGACTCGGGAGGAGAAGAGGGAGAGGAAGTTGAGGAGGGAGAGGGAGGTTAGGGTTGCAAGGAAGAAGGTGGTGGAGACGGTGGATGGGTGGAGGAAGATGTTTGATGGGGGGAAGGGGGGGAAGTATTTTTGGGTGGGGAGGGTGGAGAGAGGGGTGGGTTCTGGGTGGGAAGGGTGGGGGGAGAGGAGGGAGTTGTGTGAGAGTGCGAGGAAGGGGAGGCCGAGGAGGACAGCCGAGGAGATATGAGGGGTTGGGGTTTGGGGCTAGGGTCGGGTTACGGAGTTTGAGCGGGTTGAGCGTATATCCGTATATATCACGTTTCCCAGTCACGTCAAACATCTCCGATGCCTTACGTGCGTCGTGAGAGTGCCATTTCAAATTTTACAAGGGATTTCTAGAGCCCTAGAGGGTTTCGCCTCGACCACCCAATGCATGATTCGTTGCTACACCTCACGCGACTCGAAAAATGAACATGACGAGATCCATCCCAAACTTGCAATTCACTCCGCTGCCGTTACAGCCCGAGCTATACCACTTTGTCAGCAATGATACGCTACACTTCGTCGAAGATAGTCCCCAGAATCACATACTGTAGATGCTCAACTTGCTATGCCCCACAACTTTCTTAATCTGCCCCTTCTCCTCCAAGTCGTTCAATGCTTGTCTAGCCAAGCTCCCGTTGATCTTTAATCTATCGACAAGCGTGGCAACGGTGATGAGGCGGTAGGACTGGACATCTTTGTAAAGTTTGTCGGAAGTGGCTTTGTCGAGGACAACCATGTGGTTGGCCTTTTCCTTGACTGCGGTGTAAACCGAGGGTCAGTAGGCTATCCCAACGGGTGTATAGAGGAAGGTGGTCCGGATGGATTCGAGGGAAGAAGCAGAACGTACCCTTGCCCTTTGACCACTTCTTCTTTTGCTTTTTGCCAGCGGCTGCGGCTGCTGCGGGTGCCTACCGGACAGACTGTTAGCAGAGCGTAACTCAAAAGGAGATGAGCTTACCATGATTATGGATAGAAATTTGATGGTGGACAACCGTTGATGATGTTGGCAAGAGTAGAAGTCCAATGTGGGGCTTAAGCGAAGCTAGACCGAAATTGGGCTTAGGGTGGATGAGCCCTACAAGGGGAGCCTCAATGATGATGGCCAACTTCAGCATTGGTGACAAGAATTACAATAGCCATCCATAGTGATTGAACGTATATAAGACCAAGCGACTAGCGGGTTATCCGTGTATAGAAGCTGGAATATTGACGGCAAATGGGTGATTAGATACCATATCCCATCGTAGCAACTGCCGCTATCTCTAGAGAAGGGAAGATATCTGCTCATCGAAACTTCGAAAGCAGGAAGATGGGTCAGTAGCCTAAATGATTTGGAAGCTCGGAAAACCAGTCTTGAGTCTTCCTCATAGTCTTGGGGTTACTGTTGACGGAAACTACATATTCGCCTCTGACTACTGGCACAACCTGGTGTCATCCTAAATAATCTGATCACAGAAATCGTAACAGAGTAAGCAACGGCTTACCTACCTTAGAACACTATACTTTAACTTCATACCTCTTTTTAACCCTCAGGGTGTAGAAAAGGGTACATCGCAAAATTAAGACACTTTCCCTAAATCAGCAAGATGGGTCGAAACAAAGGTCATTTCAACCCCTTGTACAATTGGCAACCCAAACTAGCCCTTCCAAAAATCTAGCTCCTGGACCCTTACCCCAAAGTCCTATCCTTAACCTCCAGACCCCTGATTACACGTTCTTGACCTTCACCTCCTCGGGCTCCCCCAAGGTCAGGACAGCATCCTCCAACCACAAGCCCACCTTCCACCTCCCCAATTCCGGCCACCAATTCTCTTCGATTCGGATCTCCCTTCCATCTTCTTCACTCACCCCATTCTGCCTCAAATCAATCCAACAACCCCTCGCACCCGGACTTCTCAATACTGGGCTACTGGCCTTCCACGTCTCCGTCCCCACCTCTATATCCTTGAACTGGCCCTTTCCCTGGGGCAACGGTGGTTGCACCATTGTGCTATTGAAACCGAGGTAGGAGACCCAGGAACTAGAGAAGGGGAAAGTAAAAGAGAGAAGAGAGGGGAATGGATGGATTGTGAATGTGAAGGGGTTGCCGGTATTGGGGGAGATTGTGATTTTGAGGGGAGTGGAAGGGAGGGCGAGAGGGGTTGAAAGGTGAAGCGTGCAAGATGTCTGTTGGTTGTGAACGTTAGAGACCTTCCCAGGGCAAAGGGGAGAGGATGGAATACTTTGGGATGTTCCAATTCTCGCGACCTGATGTTTGGAATGAGATAGCCATTCATAGCACACCTAAGGTCCTGGTGGGAACCTACCATTATAACAAGTATCGGCCTGACTAACGTAAATAGCTGTGATTCTCGTATTTTTGCCTCCTCCGGGCGAGTCAAAATATCCCGGTAGCAACGCGAACTCATCGTACGCTCCTACTGGAGTCTCAGAGTATCGAATAATTTGCGCCATGCAAAGCCCGCCTCTGTAAGTTCCGGCCTCAGACTCGGCGCTGAAGGCTGCCGAGGAGGCTTCGAGGGGGCTATATGCGACATCACGTGGCAGTCCGGAAGAAGCGGGCTGGAAAAACGCAAAGGCGTAGGCGGTGCACTTGCAGCTCCATGGTGGAGGGGCGATTTTGATACCGGTAGGTGAAGCGTCCATGTCCAGGCTAGGTAAGAGAAACAGCAGGAATATTGTATGGATAATTAAGCTGCTCGGGTAATTCTCATAGACTTCCTAATCTAAATGCTTGATGATTGATAGTGTGAGGTAATTGTCTTGAGTTCTGACATAAGCGCGCTTAAGCGCTTGAGGCGATCTCAATCATCGATTTCATCCGACAGATCTTGAAGCCTTCAGTGTGATCATGATGGCTTTTCCGCCATGGTAGGATCAAGGAATATAATATCACTTCGGTATAAGCTGCAAAGTATCACACTGCCACCTTGCCCTGGCGCTTGTAGTGAAACGTATCATCCACATCATCCACATCATCCGAAAAGTCCAAGTGTCCGGATTGGCCATGGCCTGAGGATCCCTCTAGAACCTCGGTCTGCTCTTTCTTGGGAGGAATTTTGACAGGCGACAGGTCAATGGAATTTCCTTCGTCGAACATGTCTTCCGGTCCAGCTCCGAATGATCTCGCGTTGAGAGACTGAATTATTCCCTGGCCATTACTCATGATCTGTACAGACGTAAAATTCTGCGTGGTACTTAGCATTAATCCAGGGGCATCTTCAACCTCGCTCTGTAGCCAGCTAGCATCCATCTTGCCAACCATCTGATCGAGGTGAAGGGCGATTACTTGTGGCAATTCCCAGTTAGCTCTCCATAGATGAATGGCCGGTTCGTTGATAGCGCACTGTATTAAAAGCAGGTCGGCGATGGCCGGATGCCATTGGATCTTCTTTACCGGCGAATGGTGTATTATGACTGCAACTGCGGCCGAGGTCTTGATAGACCAAATCCATATTGTTGATGGTATCGCATCACTCCTTGTTGCAAGTAGATCTCCTTCGCTATTGAATTCCATTATGGATATTCCGGTCCTCGAAAACTCTGCAACCGAGAGCATGTTCTGCGTTGGTGCGCACGCAGGTTGCGATGCAACAATGTAACTTCGCTTTTTAGTCACATCTATTTGCTCTTGCCATACAGTCCCACGAAGAAGAGATATCGCGTGCAGATGGTCAAATACTTGTGTTGGAGAAAACTTTGAGAATGTCAGCACATGCCATTTAAAAAAGCACTGTTCCAACTCACGCTATTCTTGCCAAGCAGGGTGACACGTCCATTATAATCTCCAATTGCTAAGAATTGACCTGTTGGACTCCATTCGGAGCTCTTCACGCCTAGTCCTATATTATTCGCATCTTGTCTACCTCCATAGGTCTTGAATAGATGCCCATCTGCCGTGTAAATCAAGACTTTGAAGCCGCTACTAGCAGCATCCCAAACGGCCAACCATCGGCCGTCGGGACTCCATTTCAATCCTTGCGCCTCTACCGTAGCTGGGTCAAAAGTCTTGAATATCTCGTAAGAGCCAGGGTTGAGCAGCATCACCGTATCATGAGCCGTGGAACGTGTAAGAATGGCCAAATGTCCCGTCTTTGGTCTGTAGTCATAACCATGCAGGAGTGTCTTAGGATCTCTAATTTCCACACCTCTATTGGTGATAAGTGACCAGATCGTGACCTTGAACCTAAAATCAGAGGAAACCAGAATCTCGTCCGGGCTGTAGCCAAAGTTGACATTTGTTATTGTATCAAGATTACTTGCAGCTCCACTTATTTCGGCTTTCCACTGAGCATCGTTTGCGTCAAAAATGAGTACATTATCCTCATTTGCCAAAAGCACCCGTGCGATCTTTTCTCCATATTGCTGACTTTCGGGTAGCCTTGTTTTAGACTTAGGTCCTTTGTACCAACGAAGGTATTGACATTTTGCTGAAAATTCTTGAGGTAATTGGAAAGTCTGACGTGCATCGCCAGTCGTGGAAGAACGGATTATCAAACGTGACTGATGAATTGTCGCAATTAGCGTGCCGTCTGGAGATACAACGGAAACCCGAGATGCTAGAGTTTGTGTCAGAAGCTGAATCTTATCCTATACAGGTTTCGAGTTACACGGAAAGCATTGAAGAACATCCATGGCTCTAGGTTCCACCATGTTGGAATACGAGGTCATATGGGGGCATATTGATATATTGGTTGTTGCTGTTAGGAGGCTATCTAGGAGGTGGAAGGTGAAAACTCTACTAGCGGGCCCCAGCCCTACCAGCCCTGTGAGGCGGAGGTTACCAACTCCCCTATTTCCAACACACCAATCAGCTATCAAAGACCAGGCCGTTGTAGACTTCAGAAGAATCAGAGTGACGATAACTATGACGAAACTAAACAAATCAGCGAAAAATAGCCGCGCGGAACTCACTAGCCACTGGGTTCAAATATAGAAACATGGTTTATCATTCACGACATACCTTAGTACTACTACCCTGTGCCAAATAGTGGCATCTTATAGCAAATTAGTCTTTCGGATCTGATCTATTCTTTGAATCTAAACTACGTTGTATTAAGGTACATTCTAGTAACCTGGGCTCTCTATGCGTGCTGGGAAAAAAGGCTCGTCTAAGTTCGAGGCACACGCTTCTTTCCAACTTTTAGGTGTAAACTTGTCAGCAATAGCCTTGAATGCTTCCTAGTACGGTCTCAGTACAGAGGACCGTCGTAAATAGTAAGGATACTTACCAGAGTACAGAAACTCTCGTCGCCTCTAAAATGGTTTCCAGGTAGCCTACATCCAGGAATAACCATTGGTCGATCGTTATAGATGACACGGACGTATCTTCCCTTGAGTTCTTCCTTCTCTGCTGGGTTGAGCTCCGTGATTGGCTTTCTCTCGATACCTCCAGCGGTCTTAGAGTCTGGCTCAGTGACCTCGAAGAGACTAAAACGGAATGTCGGCGGCTTCTGGTTTACAGTTCTTTCTTCGTCATAAGAGACCTTGCTGCTGTTGGCACTCTCACTGAAAAGTTCTATAGCCACGTGACTCGTGTACGGGGGCCACTGTTCTCCTTCAAATGCGCCTAAGCTACTTAGCAATGCCGCTAATGTAGTATCATGACATCCACTCATGGTGAACTTGATGAGTTTCTCTCCTCCTCTACCGCCTCCTAAATTACCATCTTCTCCACCAATCTCGAGCATACCGTCGTTTCCGCCCCTCTTTATGTGACCAACCATGCGTGACACAATATCGCCAACCAATGCGCCTATACCTACTCTCCGATATTCTTCGCTTTCTTTGTAACCGGAAAACCATTCTTCGACCCCAATCTTATCTATGATGTCTCGGCCTTTAGAATCGTAGAACTTTGAAGGCAAGCGAGTCTTGGGCCCGTGAGCCAGCGTTGAATTTATAGTGTCCATAACCCCTGACAGACGAGGATGGGAGTCAACTGCCAGGCGTTTAGAGTCTTCTGGCATCCACTTGGAGATTAGAGAATTAAGATACTCCATTTCTTTTGATTCGTTCCCTGGAATGAATCAGCAAGGTGCACTTCTCATCTCTAAAGAGTCCGAGGTCTGCTCCATTGTGAGCTCACATCGATCTGCCGTCCGCTGCGCAAATGCTCTACTGAGCTGATTGAATCTAGCACAATTGCTGTCATTAGGGAACAATGTCTCATCTATATGCGTCCTGGTGATTATGGTAGGAGGCGGGAAAGAAGCTGTCCTGGCTGAAAGTGGATACATTCCCGAGAAACTCTGCTGAACTGATTCCAGTGCTCGAGCCAGAGGCGTAGCTCGTAGATAGATCATGTCTGCGTCTGTGATGATTTTTGGCATGAAGCCTAGTTGATTGACATATAGATAGCGAAGACGCTGGCCAAGTAGAAGGGTAGTCTCACGGCCCTTGTCAGTGAGCTCACCTAATTGACTATTCAGTCAATCAGCACAAGCGCATCTTGGAAATTCACAATCTCGATTCACCAGATACCGTCGACTTCTCCATTGGGACCCGCTGACAGTACAGGGGTATCATTATCGCCGAACGTTTCCAACCGCCGGCGCCATTGAAGGTCACCCCAAGCTGACGAACCGGAATTGATCGTGAGGACACTTGATAGTCGCTTTGCTGCATTACAATAGGGCCAATCTGTTATCGGGTTCAGAGCTTGGTTGGCTCGGAAAGCAAATTGGTTCAGTACATACATGGAGGTAGACCCGCCTACGCTATTTATTAACATACTCCCTAGATGGCAATGGAATGAACACCCTCACATTCTTGAATCTGGCTGAAACAGGGCTCCTTTCACCTGTAAAGCATTTTATTCAATTTTATGTTCATTCACAGATAATAGAAACCTGCTGAACATGGAGGGTTTACCGTGTCTTAGCAAAACCTGGACTAATTGAAGTTTCAAATTCGAGGGGTATAGCTGCGCAAGTTCATCTTCTGAGTAAGGTCCTCGAGGAACCCGAGTCGTCATTGTTCAGAGTAATAGATCTGAATTGACCTCTACGTGTACGTTGGTAGATTTTATATTGACTGTCGGCGCTAGAAATCGGGAATGAGAATGATCAATCACCTTCGAGCAAGGATTCACGCCGTTTAAAAACGGCGCTAGTTGAGATCCTGTATCAATGAAATACAACTCGCTCTAGTACTGAAATGCGTTCAGTGATTGACTGTGATTCTGATGGGCATGCGAACACTTTTTGACTATCTGGACAAATTTGAAGGGTCCTTTGGATGAATGCCCCTCATATATGTCTGCGATGTCGACTACAAATAGCGCGCCGCAGCTCCAATCTTGGGAAGGCGAGCTTCGTCTCTCTAGGCAAGCTCGTGAACAACGACGATAGTAGCGAATCAACGGCACGAGAGCTTGGGCGAACTCAGGATGGCAATCCTACGCTGTCAGCATCTCTAAAAACGGCCCCTCAGCGCAATTGGCGCCCAAAAGAACCACAGCCTCGGCGCACAGGTGTAGACAGTGTCCTTGAGACCCTTTTTGCTTCCAACCAACGCAATGTGCCTCCGCCATTGGTATCTCGATACTCTCAAACACTTGCAGAGAAATCTTCCGAGTCTACTGCACTTCAAGACAGCCCAGAGATTCCTCTTGAAGCATTGAAGCAGAAATTCTACACAGACAAAGCACCACTGGAAGAAGTATGGGCGCTATGCCTCAATCTTCTTGGGGAGGGCTCGCAAGGTGGCATGTCGAAGGAACAGATTGCCCGGATTCGCACTATTTGGACCGAGAAAGTGTTCCGGGATATCCTTATGGTTACTTCTCGAAGCCACTTACGGGGACCAGCATGTCCTTCGCTTCCCACTTCGGCAGAAGTCATTCGAGTATACAACAAGCACGGTCTGATGCAATATTGGTGGGATCAAACGCTATGGGGCCAGCTGGGGGGTCTGGTGGAGTTGAGGTCTCTTAACTTATCACGCACGTCTGGTGAGGACCTCATACATCAAGCCCGCGGGATACTTGAGGAGATCTTGGACGTCTGGAGGCTCTTCGCCGAGAGGTATGGAGGTCGTTCGACTTCATCTCTACGCCAAGAAGTGATAAATGATCTTGATCAAGATATTGGCGCTTCTGGAGCTCATGTTCAATGGCATAATAGATCCAACGGCTGGCGAGGGTTGCCCACTTTTACTGATCTGCTCTCGGCTAGCGCCAACCTTCCTACTGAGTCAGTGGACCGATTGCTATACCTTATGCCGCGTCATCCGAACAATCGCCAGGCAATCCGCACTTCAGCGGCCGCTATCATGACTGTCGACTGTATTCAATGGCTTTGCGGCTCTTTCGAGGCTGGAAAATCAGAATTAGTAGATGCCGAACCTTTTGTTGGATTCGCTACGTATCTTGGCCGTGAAAGTAAGAAACAACGTATGGCTGCTACCAAGTGCTTGTTAGATGAAGGCTTACCTGACGAGACGATTCAATATGTTCTGACTGGATGGGGTCCAGTACCAGAAAAGACCACCAAAAACGGACGGCGGACATCGGCCAAACGAAATCTTCTTGGCGTGGACGCCAATGTGCCAGGAATCGAGGGCATGCCTGTGGAGGATGATGATGCTTTCCGATCAGGTCTGTCTAGAAACAGCAGTGAAGTAATCTCAGTTCCCCATGTAGATCCATTACCTGAAGATAGTACATGGAAGAAGAGCGAAGTAAGGTCACTCTCAATAGATCTACATCAGGCTATTGATCGATCAGACACTGGGCGTGCAACTAGTCTATGGCAGACCTTTCAGGGTAAGCTAAAAGTGGGCAGTGTCCAAGATTATGTACGTGAGGAGCTCTTTGCTCAATTTCTTTCAGCGTTCTTCGCACTCCGTCGCTCGGAGCAAGTGCTTCAAGTGTGGAACCACATGGTGAGATCAGGTCACCAACCCACTTCAAAACACTGGCACGCTATGATAGTAGGATGCACAAAATCAAAGGATCTTGTTTCCATGCTACAAATATGGTCGAACATGCTTGCTGCAGGAGTCGAGCCAGATATGCTATTGTGGACAGCCCGGATTAACGGTCTGATCATCTGCAGGAAGTGGCAGCTGGGTTTACAAGCCCTTGAAGAATTAGGTAGGGCATGGAAGGCTGAGGCAGCTAAGGCTCCAGAGCACAAGTCTCAAAATGATGCCTTATCACCATCAATCGTTCCCATTAAAGCTACTGTCCGTGGCCTCATCTCAATCGGCAAACCCAACATTGCCCAAAGCGTGCTCAACTGGGCTAAATCCCACAATATCCCCCCCGACACCCAAATCTTCAACATGCTCCTCCGTCCTGCCGTCCGCGCCTCCGACTCCTCCGAAGTTGAATCCGTTCTCTCGCAAATGCAGGCCCGATCCTGCCCTCCGGACATTGCCACCTTGACCATCGTCCTTAACGGCCTCCTCAGCAACTCGTCCTCCCCCTTCCATGCCCGTTCTCCTGCTGACCAACAATTTGCCGTCTCCGGTATCCTCGCCAACATGGAAGCCGCAGGCTTAAAAGCCAACGCTTACACCTACGGCACCATGCTCGATGGCCTCCTCGCTGTATCCCATCTCAACATACCCGCCGCGCGCGCCGTGCTTGATCACATGGCCACTAACAAAGTCAAGCCCTCCCCCCACGTCTACACCATCCTCATAACTCACTACTTCTCCACCTCGCCCCCCGACCTCCCCGCCATCGACGGACTATGGCGCCGCATAAAACTCGAAAAAGCGGTCCTAGACCCCGTGTTCTACGACCGCATGATCGAGAACTATGCCCACATTGGCGAGATCGAGAAGATGACATTTTTCCTACGAAGAATGCCGCAGGAGGGCAAGAGCCCGAGCTGGGTGGCTTTGGGGGCGGTGCTGAGGGCGTTGGTGAGGGCGGAGGAGTGGGAGAGTGTGAGGGAGTTAGTTAGGGATGTCGAGGACGAGAAAGAGGGGTTGTTGAGGTATGGGATGGGAGGGTGGAGGGGAAGGGAGGAGTTTATGGAGATGGTGGGGGAGGTTAGGGATGTGGCTGGGATTATGGGGCGGAGGGATGGTGAGACAGGCTAGATGTATATGTGGCGTTGAGGATTTACAATATGGGTAGGATTTAGACAGCCGTTTTCGGAAACTTGCCTGATCCAACCAGCGTTGTCGATTACGAGCTTCGATCGTCATGCACAACGACTTCACCTTATCTTTGTGCAACCCGAGTCAACAGGTTCAATCGCCCATTACACCAATCACACAGCACTTCCATTATTTCTTCCTAACGTACAATACAATCTCCATTTACATTAAAAGTACCTATTCGTAGCAGCCCCTAAACCCACCCCCGCCACCCATCCTTCCTACATCACCCCCCTCCCCCTCGCAAACACCTTCGCCAACGTATCCTGGAAGATCTGGATATTATAGTCGACCAGCGGCTTCTCCTGTTCGAACTTGGTCTCTTTCGATATGCCGATGAAGGCGAGGTAGCTGGGGCAATATGTCAGTGTTTCCAAGTCTACAAAGCTTCAGGAAGAATGACTATACGTGTTTATTTCTCGTAGGTAGAGGTTATAGCCCCTAACGCTACTGACGAAGCTTTCGGCGCTCTGCCGGCTAATGTCTCTCTCGCGCTCCGTTTTTCGGTCTTCGTCCCGCTCTCGGTCCCATCCGTAGACTTCGGAGAGGTCGACTATGACGTCGATGAAGTCGGAGCAGAGCTCGTAAGCTGCCATGTCGATGGGGGTGGTGTCGCTGGCGATGTAGATTTTACTGAGCACGTCGAAGAGGTAGACTTTTTCGAAGCGGCAGGAGCCGCTGATGGTGTTGAGGAGGGCTTCGAAGGTAGGGAGCTGCGGGACGAGGCCTTGGATGACTTTGGAGAAGGCTTCGAAGATGCTGTGGTCGTAGATGCTCGTAGGGTAGAAACTGACGGGGGGGTTTTCGAGGCCGGCGTCGAAGAGGTCGTCGCTTATTCTCTGGATAATATCGCGAACGGTATCGGCGCGGAAATCGTCGGTTAGGCTGTCGGTTTTGTGGATGAAGACGCTGTATTTGATCTCGGTAAAGGATTGTTGGAGGTGGAGGATTGTTTCGGTGAGACGGCCGATGGCCTCCATGTAGTTATCTTGTGAGTCAAGGACCCAGATCATGGCACCGACGCCGCCGAAAATGCTGTCGGCGTCGAAGGAGGGGTCGAGGTAGTCGATTTGGCCGGGGAGGTCCCAGACTTGAAAGTCCATGAAGGAGCTGGTTTGGAAGGAGGGGAGATGAGCTAAGGTGTTGAAGATGGGCGAAAGGGGGAAATAAAGAAGGAGGAAGCTTACTGCATGGCTTCTTTTTTGATAGTGGTCGTGGTTTCCAAGAAGAGGGTTTCGTGGGGGGCCATTTTGCGGAAAACGACGTTGGAGATTGAAGATTTGCCGCTTCTGCGGGTTGATGTGAGTATGAGGTGTACTAAGAGTTGAGCCTAGAGAATTCACCTCTTCAGACCCATGAGTAATAAGCGCGGCTTTGGTCCGACTTGGGCTATATTTGAACCTTGAAGACCCCCATGAACCTTAGATGCTGTATTAAGATTGGCTATATCATCTACCAGATCCGTAGCATCAAGACCGGGGTCGAGGAGTGTGTCATTTGCTTGAGAGGCCTCGAACTGCGTTAGATTTATTAGCGATATGTTGCAAATATGATGACAGGAAATATTGCTTAGACCAGCTTGATATACTGAAAACCATAGATCAGATTTATCGCTCCCAGCAGGCGTAAAGGCGATTTAAGATGTTTTCAAGGATTGTAGAACCGGGAGAATAGCTTTAAGAGGTGGGGCTTATGCGACGAAAACAATCAATTATAAAAGGTGATAGAGGGTTCAGAGTATTAAATTATTAGAGGAAGACTTTGTGCTTACCTCTTCTGCTGTGTCGTCGTCAAAAGACATCTTGCTTCGACAATGTTGCTCGCCTCCGGAGAGGGTAATTTGGTGGGTCGGAAGTGGTAATGTAATTGCAATTAATTGGTACACCGCCGAGACAACGATATTTATGCCGCAGATATCAGCGAAATTGTCGAATTGTACCGTAAATTATCGCGAATGCAAAGACTGCCTTCAAGCAGTCCACAGCATGTGATTTGTATCCCTTGACGCCCGTAACGCAGAGATTACCAAGAAGGATATCTGATGTACGACGTGGTTCATGGCTTTCCCCTGAATATACAAGCGAAGCTGCAAGTACTCCTGGTTCTGCTCGTCAGATGCTTCCATGAAAACAATGTTGGGTTATCGATAAACATGGCAGACAGTGAGGACCGGGTTCGGAAGAACGAATGACCGATTGGTTCATCTTGACTGTGCTACCCTGTGAACATTTCTTATGAACATGTTCCATCCGCTTGACAGTTGCAGAACGTCTGCCATTGTACCAACAGATGGTGTGTAACAAGGCCAATCAAACAGATGAACATAATTATCTCAAACTCCATGGGGGTAGACAAAGACATCGTCGAGACATTAAGTATCTGGTGCTCTCAGTACAAACCATCCTCAAAATAATACATTAGAGCACAGCAGATTCAACACACAATCAGCAATACATTCAGTTGAATGGCACACCAGAGAATGAGCTCCATTGCTGATGGAATAATCGACCTAGGGGGGGAAAAAGCCCGAGATCCTCTGAGACCCTCCAGCATTTGAGTATCAGTCGAAAACCCAACCAGCTAATGCTGGTATCTGACCGAAATATCGCAGTTACACCTAATGGTCTTGAATTGTCTCCTTGCTCGGTTCTAAAAGTAGGAGCTTATAGTGCTTGTTCCTGCGATATGCTTAGTAGGCTATCGCGCGAACAAGATTGAAGCGAAATTCATCATTTGGGCGTACTCAAATGACTCTTATCATTTCAATCTACCTTCGTGAAGACAAGTACTCTTATGGGCTTAAGAGTAATACTCTACTGATAATTGGGTGAACACCCTTTCCAACGAACAATCAGAACAAAATGAAGACATGGAGTGTGAGCAAAAGTCCTGTTTACGTTCTGAACTTCACTAGTCTTTCTTTACTCATCTTGCTATTTTGCAGTATATATATCCCTTCCTCTTTCACCAAAACGTCTCTCTCCTTTTTCCTTTCGTTGATACCAAACATATCTTACTTGAACTCTGGTGACTACAACGCCACTCAGCCTTAGCAAAACCGCAAACCATGGCATTAGAACTTGAGAAGCAGCAGGGTATCACTCACAGACAATCATCCTTATCCTTTTTACCAGTGGAGATTCAGCACGACATAGCTACATACGTACGTTGGATGAATCCACATATTCATATCCGAGATTCTAAGACTGATCGCTGCCACAGCTTGTACGTCCTTCACAGCTAAACAGTCTTAGTCGTACATGTAGGAGAATCAGGTCTATAATACAGCCGAAACTCTACCAGCACCTTACCCTGAGCATCCCTCGCGACTGGTCGAATCTGGTATGCCTGGAGAATCTACTGGATCCGAAAGCAGAAGGGCTACAATATACTAGGGGTATAACAGTCCTGACAAAACCTCAAAAGGTGGAAACGGAAGATGATTACGAGCCAAACACCTACAATGACTTGGACGATTTCCAAGATGTGGACTATCTTTTCCTTGGTAGGGACGACGATCGAAGTTTCACCTTTCGCAAGCAGCGGTTGAAGGCCCGGTTCCTTAATACCCTTGTGAGACTCATTCTCAGCAGGATTCCAGAAAGTCGACTCCATTACTTCTAGTACGTCTACCTTTTTCTGTTTCGCCTACAATTGTGTTTACTTTGTTCCTCTCCCATTACTTCTTTGGCATGCAGGTCGATGACAGTGTGTTCGTTTCCAAAAACTGACTATCTTACCTCCGGGAAGCTGGTATCTGCATTACCAGCTTGAATCATCAACGCTAGTTCTCCTCTCGAGTCGACACGACTCTTCGCTGAGAGACTTGCAAGTTCACAATGCGGCGCTACGCACTTGTGATTTGTCAAACCTTATTACGCTACATTATAAAGATCTCAACCCCTTCAGGCTTAGCTTTCATGTCCCCGAGTTACTGGTGGTCAAAAATCGTAACACACTGCGTCACCTCAAACTGGGATTCGAGATGTATCTCACATCGAAAGATTCGCCTCTCTCCAATCGTGAACAAGAAATAATTTTGGAGGCACAGATACATTTCTACAACGAAGCGAAGTACAGTCTCCAATATTCCGGTATTCAAGAGGAATTGGGAGCTTGGCTGTGTTTAGAAACGTTACACCTGATCTGTTTTGATGTCACCGAGAGTAGTCTTCCAAACTTTGACTTCACTAATCTCAAATCATTGCGCATAGAGTCATGCACCAAGCAGCCTGGGCTTGTTTCTCTGCTGGGTGGTCTTAGCAGTAAGAACAACTCGACATGGGTACCTAAACTCACAAGCTTCCAATTAAGACATGAGGGCTCTACTACGGATTTCCAGGCCCGTTTGAAGGCATTCCTCCTGTCCTTCACTGGGCTCATACACCTTTCCCTCCTACTCGAAGGGCCGGACCCAGTACCCTCGATCGCTCCATTTCTCAGGAATCATGGCAAAACTCTCCAAACACTGGTTTGGGACCAGCGATTCGAACCGCGACACCTTGCATTAAGGCCTACCGACGTTTTCCAAGACGGATGTTCATGGGGTTTGGCGTCGGAAATTGTATCGTGGTGTCCAAATCTAAGAGAACTCGGATTTACGTTAAAGGTTACCCACGATAACCTCTCTTACAAAGTCAGCGCTGTAATCTATTCTACTGGGTTTGACTGATTTCCTGCGTAGCATATTTGGCGACTTACAAAGTTAAAGCATCTCGAAACGCTGAATATTCGTAATTTGCCTAAGCAAGCTGACGATAAAATCAAGCCAACGTCCTCCCGGCAGAAGCACGAGGCTCTCGCAGCAGATATTGCAAAGGAGTTCGGGAGCGTATCCACTCCAGCCTGTTTCCCTAAGCTAAAAGTCATTACGATTGGATCAATTACACACAGAGACATTTGGCCCGGACGATCAAAGAGGACCAGTGGCTCTTGCGATCTCTATCTCTGCCCTCGATTTTTTCATGTCGCGTGGCCCATCAACATTAAGAACCGCCGAGCACCCGTTCTCACACAAATTGCTCAAGGCACGGCTACCGATGCACGAGAGTATTCGAGCAATTTGCACATCTTTGAACCGTACTGGTTGTGGTGATGGTCTGCCATTAGGATGCCTATAAAGCTCCCCTATTGCTTTGGCTTAAGGCCTACTACCAGTATGCATATGTACCTCCTAATTCTGCTTCAGCTCACAGCCTGTTGTCAGGATGCATATGTAGCTTCCTTTGCTGCTTTGATTTACTGCCTGCCGAAATAGTTCTTTTACTGTTCTAACTTACAGCCTGCATCAGTATGCATATACATCTCCTACTACTCCTTCAACTTCCTAGCTCAAAGTTGATCGATTCGAATAATCACTCCAATGCATTCTACCCAGTCACAGCTTGAGCTCAATGCAGCTACATGACCCAAAACTCTCGGCCACCACCATCGGCAATCCCCGTGTTTCCAAGTATAGTCCCTAGCTAATAGGTCGGCTGCACAAGAGACTTTGCCACCGTCTTCGCTCAACATACGTGAATTGACGAAAATAACAACATCGACCATCCCTCCCGCATAACTTGCACAGCCGTTCACTGGCATTTCACCCATCGGCTTCATCGAAATTACGGGTCAACATTTTCAGGGACACAGATGTCCCACGCCGCATTATAACCAACCTCCCTCGCATCCTCTTATCGCCCTCTTTAATCTCCTTCCTCAGCTCCCCTCTACCCCTCCTTCCACCGCCTCTTCTCCAATACCCTTTACTATTTCCCCCTCTCCTTCACTCTCCCTATCCCATCTTATATTCCATCGCTTTCCTGATCCCCTCCCACCACTTCCCACCTCTCCAACCCCCCCCCCAAAAAATCCCTACACTCCCAATCCCCCCCACATCCCGATCTCCCCCTGCAATTATTCCATTTTCGAGGCCGTGTTTTTTTCATAACAAGCTTCCACGGTGAGGGTACGAAAGAAAGGGAAGGGAAGGATGACGAAAGTGGGGGGGTAAAGAATGGAGGAGTAAGCGGGATATGAGAGATGACAAGAAAAGATTCCTAAAAGAGTTTTTTTTTACTGGACGAGAAAGCGAAGGCGGAAAATGCGAAGAAGAGACCACATCCCCTCAATCCCTCAAATCATCATCACCACCACCCCAGGAATTCGCCACCAAAAAACCCATCTATCTACTCGTACGCGAGAAAGTGATTTTCAGCACGGGGGGTATGAAAAGTTGGCGCGGGGTGTGCATGTCTAAACATGATGGATATTCATGGGGATGGGGGGGTAGGGGATATGGATGGTGAGATGTGAGTAGGTGTCCGAAGTGGGGGGGTTGGGGGGTTGTGTGGTTGATTGCTGTTTTGCTATGTAACTCGCCCATCACACCCTCTCTCTCACACCCCTCCCGCCTCCCTACGTTCCCTTCCCTTCCCTATCACCACTCACCTCTCGCCAGCACAACCGCCCCTTATTCCTCTCAACATCCAAACCGTTGAAAACGTCAAACTAACTCGGCTGCCACCGCTTCCACGGACCGGTACTTTTGGGAGATGGGTCTGCTGTGTGAGGATTTTCGGTTGTTGGGAGTTCGTGTTGTTTTGCCGGAACCATGGCGGCCGCTGTCTCTTTCGTGCTTTCTGCTTCGCTGAAAGCGCCTCCGGTGGTAGCGCCTTCGGCGACAGACTCTTCAGTGAGAGCGCCCTCACTCCTACCCTCCTTCCTCTCAACTCCCTCAACCCCTCCCTCCTCATCAGCATAAACGCCCCAACCCCCCCTCCTCCCCCCCTTCTTCCCCACCACCCTCACCCCCTCAAGCACACACCCCCGATCCACCGCCTTGCACATATCCACAACGCTCAGCCCAGCCCCCATAACGCCCGTCAGCGCCTCCATCTCGATCCCGGTTTTCGCCGTTGTTTCGACGTGGACGGCGATGCGCACGCCGCCGTGGGGTGGGATGGGGGCATGGAGGAGGATTGTGGTTGGGTCTTGGTCGTTGTGGTCGGAGGGAGAAGAGAAGGTAGCAGGGGCAGCATCAACGACCTCGACATCCACGCGCACCCCCTCGACAGGGACGCCAGAGTGGCACAGGGGTATTATAGCAGCCGTGTTTTTGACTGCCATTACGGCCGCCACGCGTGCGACGGCGAGGACGTCGCCTTTTTTCATCTGGTGACTGCGTATTAGGTCGGGTAGGCCGGGGACGGAAAAGCGGATGTGGCCGGTTGCGAGGGCGAGGCGGTGGGTGGGGGGTTTGGGGGTGATGGGGATGATGTGGAGGGTGCTGGTTGGGGTGAGGTGGGGGAGGGATTTGGGGGGGTTTGGGGGGGAGAGAGGGTCAGGGCGGAAGGGGAGAGAGGGATGGGGGGCAGTGGAGAACAGACGGATGAAGGGATTAGGTAAGGTGGATGTCGAGAGGAGGTGGAGAGGGATCGAATGGGGGGCTTGGGTGTTGTTGGAGCTTAGTACGGCGCCTTTCTGTGTAAAGGTTGAGGTAGGTCTGTTCCAGGATTGTGTTGTTGTATTTAGAGATGACAAGACATTGGCTGGTGGATCATCTAAATGGGCATGGAGAGTCAGTATCAGCTTAATCCATTACACATACATCTTCATATCCAACAGACACATATTTACAAGCTCGCTCCACAACCCACCCAAAGAGAAATAAACCTACCCACCAATCAAGATCATCGGCCTATTCTTCATATTCTCCAACTGCCCCATCCCTGCATGCTTCTCTTTCTTATTCTTTACTGCAACGCCAATCACCTCCAGCAACTCTCGTTCCCTCTCGCCATATCCCAAAGACCCTGTGCTTTCCGGCAGAGCCTGTCTTCGGTCCATTTCCACCCTCTCAATCGCCTCCATGGCCTCTTTGTCAATGGGTTCGCCTCCATTCTCTTTCCTTAAGAGGTCTCTTAAACTGACTTCTGCATTGCCAAACAAACACACTTTCAGATTGCCATCGCTCGTGATCCTTAGGCGGTTGCAGCTGCCGCAAAAATTGTGCGTCATGCTAGTAATGAATCCAATCTTGCCCACAAATCCTGGGACCTTGAATGTTTTGCTGGTGTCATTCTCGTGGTCCTGTACTTTCTGTAAAGTAGGATACTTTTCCCTAATCATACTCAACATTTCCTTGTAGCTGAGCATCTTTCCTTTGTTCCACTTATTCCCATCAAACGGCATGTATTCAATGAACCTGACCTCCACATCCTTCTCCCTCCCCATCTCAACGAATGGCAAGATTTCCCGATCATTGATACCACGCATGACAACGCAATTGACTTTGAGCTTGATGCCCGCTCCGAGTTTGTTCATCTCCAAGATCCGATTCAAGCTCTTCATTACGGCTTCAAAGCCCTTCCGCCTAGTCATAATCTGAAATTGATAAGGGTCAAGAGTATCAAGACTCAGATTTACACCAGTTAAGCCTGCTTCAGCCATGCTATCCAGCTTGCGATACAACGATATGCCGTTGGTTGTGAGGCAGAGTTCTCGGAGACCATTGCGGCGCAGTGCACCAATGGATTGCATCAAAGGTAGAATATCTGATCTTATGGTGGGCTCACCACCGGTGAGCCGTATTTTTGTGACACCTTGAAAGACAAAGAGGGAGGAGAGGTAAGAGATCTCTGGAGTTGTGAGCAGATGCGAGGGTGCAGATAGGGGGACGCCTTCTTCAGGCATGCAGTATGTACAGCGGAGATTACAGCGCTCCGTGATGCTGATGCGTAGGTAATCATGTTGGCGGGAGAAATTGTCTGTGAGGAAGCTGGAGAAGGGTTTGGCAGCTCGTAGCTGGTCTTTGCGCGAAGATTTGATGCTGTGGAGAGGTATGGGCGTATCATTGACTGGCAATGGAGGGAAGTCTTGGGCCTGAGTAGGCAATTGGGCTGCTGCTGCGGAAGCTATGCCACGGTGGGGTCGGCTACGAGCGTTCAACGAGACAATAGCGGTTCTAGAGGCCGGCGACCTGCAGACGGTGCGAGGCAGCAGGAGTTCCATGGTTGAGGTGAGGAAATATGCAGTTCACAGACTGCTACTGACTTAGGAGCGTTCATGTGAGTAGAAATCTTCATCATAAGGTAATTAAGGTACAGAGGGATAGCTAGGAGGGGCATCGGGTTAGCGTCTATCGCTATCGGCTAAGTGGCCCGTCTATTTCCCCGGTTGAACCGGAATGAATGAATGGAATGCATGTCAGCCTTGTTAGGTTCTCTAGCATGAAGTGTCCCATGATGATCTCAGTCTAGGACAAGGGAGAGAATCGATTGAAGCTTAAGCCGTAAAAGCTTCATTATCAAATTCTAAGCAGAACAGAGGCCCACAATAGAGTCCGCCAACCGTTCCAATACAATATCCTCTATGTCGTAGTTCTCATAAATACTCATCCACAACCAGTGGAGAGACGAAGAGCATGCCAGCTCGCCAGTAACGCCAGTCCTAGTGCTCTCATAGATGGGATGTCACCGCTGATATCCTTTCCGAAGCCGCTTCCATCATCGAACACAGACACTGAAACCTCTCCATTGTTGCAGAGCTGACTTGCTCATCATCGCATAGTTCGTCCTCAAGTACTAATTCAACTCGACCGAATGCTTTTTCGACTCCGATACTTCCAAATATCTGCTCTTGTGGTTCGAGCGGAGTGGGTCGGTAGGTCGAGAGGCTATCAGCGAAGAGGGCAAAGGCCGGATCAGATTCGTCAAATTCAAAGTCGTCGTTCGACTCGTTGGCTTCTGGGACATTCTCAGCCTCGCTCGGCAGACTAGGCATCAGCTCGATAACCAGGGCATCATCCTTGCAGTCATTCGCAGCGTACGATCCGACTGTATTCGACGACTTGCCGGAAAGAATATCCGAGTTGAGCTGATCGAAAGATGGCCCTTCTGGTATTTCCGTAACCGCAAAGACTTGTGCATCATACAGACTGAAGTCCATGTTGTTGTCTGTCCAACCTGGGTTGTTGGTATCGAAAGCGGTGTAGTCGGTTGATGGTTCCGGCATCAAGATCATACCAACTTGTTGATCGTTTGGTTGACTGTTCCGTGCTTGCTGCAGGGCCACTTGATGGGGGTTGACATCTTTGTGGGGGCGTGATGGAGTCTGCTCAGTCTTCATGGTCGGCGTCTGTCCTGATGATGACGAGGCTTGTGCGGGAGCAGATGAGCTGGGGACACTGCCACTGAGATCGTTGAGAAACGTCGAGAATGCTGGCGACGCGAGAAGCATCCGAGTCAAGTCGGACAGGCGAGTGTTCTCAGCCATCAAGTCTGAGTTCTTCGCTCTTAGATCATCGGCTTCAGCTGCCTTGGCGGCAATCTCTCCTTCCAGTTGGCCGATATATTCTAGTTAGACGTTAGCACATAGTTGATACAAATGTATAAGACCAAGTACCCTTTCTTCGAGATCGGAAGGCTCTAGCCGACACCTTGTTTCTTAGCTGTCGCCGTTCCTTGCTGCTCAGTTTCTTCCCTTCTTCGCTAGCCAGTAACTTCTCGTCCTCATCCATATCTTCTTCCTCCTTCCTCATCCGACTCGAATGCGGCCCACTACCACTGGCAGTAGGGGTTGCGGCGTCATCATCGTTAGATGAAGCGACGCTGCTATGCCTCATCTGATTGAGAAGGCGAGATATCCGCTCTTCAACGATTGGATCGGTCGGTGGACGCGAAGTGCTCCCAGTAGATTTACGGGTGGGCTGGCGAGGTTGAGACGCTGCCAAGGTACGGGCGGGCTGTGCTGCGGCCCGCTGTTGACTCTGCTGTTGTGCTTGTGCCTTCAAGGCAGCCTGTTGCTGATGCATTCCAGGCCATACCCGACCAACGGTGGCAGGTGCAGCTGGTATGACATTCGAACTGTCTTCTTGTCCCCCAATGGCAGCGGGGTCGATAAAGTCAGTGCTCGATGAACCCATACCCTGCATAAACATGTCCTGCGTCGGAGAGCCAAAATCGAGTTCCATGTCCGCTCCACCGACAGATGGGTTTCGGCTAGGTACGGTACCAAAGTCGAGGACGTCGTCAGTTGAACTCATGCCATAAAAGCCATCGAAAGACGGCATGGGAAGGAATGACTGGCCCCGACCACCGAAAGATAGGTGGTCGGCTTGATTGACGGCTACGGTGTTTGCCAAAGCACCAGGAGCAAGACCAGCCTGTTGATGGTAGGCATCGTATTGATGGTTTGGTGGAGGGAAGATCTGTTGGCTTTGCTGATTCGGAAAAGGCGAGGTGGCCAAGGTTGCAACGGCTGTGTTTGGCGATGCGCTTGGCTTCGATCTTGACGACACAGGTGAAGTGGATGGAGATGGGAAGAGGTTCTGGTCGTAGTTGATGTAGCGGTCAATATCGAGAGGATCGAAGCAGCTCTGCGTTGACGACGACGGAGTCGTCGTAGGCTTCTGCAAGGAGGTGGCCATTGTGACTCTGAAGAACTCTAACACTCCCCAACAATTGACAATGTGACGTGTGTGATGATGAATCCGGTGAGGGTAGATAAAGGAGACTCGTGGTGTTTATTGTAGTGGTTGCCTAGTGGCTCTCGGTCTAAATTTCAGCCGCCACGGCCGGGAAATTTGCTTGTCGGTGACACGCTGATTCCTGAGCAAGTGAGTCCTGCGTGAGGTTGCGTAAGGTATTCTTGGGAGTCGTGAATCTTGATGATGGATCTGATGTAAATGTATAATGTGTAAAGCACCGATAATTATTGAAGGAATAAAGCTGGCAGAGGCGATGCTGGCATTCGCTCGCAACCCTCGCAACTGGGCAGTGCAAAAAGATGAATACGCGGCTTCTTCCAAGGCCGATAGTCCGATAGTACAGGGATGTCGAGTTGTCAACAAATAAGAATGCCGTTTCGGCCCGGAGTCCTACTCGAAAGTGCGGCCAAATGCCCCAGGGGGCCAGGGGAAGTACTACGTCCTTTAGGTACGATAGAAGTACTTGTTCGCGAACGACTAACTACTCGACTACACGGTACTCCTACTTTATATAGGTAATCTTTGCGAGTTGCGACTAGGGTCAGAATTGTATTAAACATGCTTATTGCCTAACCGAATTAGGATAGTCAAAAAGCATGTTTTATACACGTTTATTGAAACCTGTATTAAACACAGGGGTCTATATAAATAGCATCAGTTATTTGGATGCTCCATAGCCACCTGGCCGTCGATGATGCTATTCAGAAATTCCTCCAGCACCTCATTGTTTGAAGGATTTAGCCTAGCCATAGCAATTTCCTCCTGCAGCAGTCTATCTTCCATATCCAAAAGCTCCTCCTCATCGATTTCAATGCTCTGTGTATAGCGAAGCTTCTTTTTTAAGTCCCGTGGTCGATTAAGCGTGCGCTCGTTTATATAGATATACATTAACTTATCGACGTTAATGTTGCTCAGCTGATTCCTAGTCTTCGTCTTTATGAGGTTCATGATAGACCAGTCACGTTCCGCTAAAACACTGTTATCAGGTATCCTGTTGACCCGTAGGGAGAGCTTCGAGAGTTGAAGGACAAATGGCTCGGTGCAGGGCCAAAATAGCTTCGGATCTCCAGTCCATCTTCAGCATTCAGCATTAGGCTGAAAGCCGTCGATTTGACTTCTAAATGCAACAGTAGCAAGCCTTCCAGGTATGATTATCTGCTGAAAGTTATCGACGGCGAGCTGGTTCAAAGGCCTACCGCCACGTTGCGAAGGCATTGCTGGAGGTAGAGAGGTAGGGGTCTGCAAGCAGGTTAGCTAGTAGAACGGACGACAGCAGGGTAATCCTCCAATCAATGACCCTTGTATGCTTAGATAATAAGATACCAAAAAAGCGAAGCAAAAAAGCCGCTAAGAAGTATTATACACGCTTTTTGTAGAAAAAGCGGTTTTATTCTGACCCTAGTTGCGACTCGGGATTCCACTGATTGTCATTCGGTTCTCATCTTCTCTGCGACTTGATCACTCATACAGAAACACGTTCTCATATTCAGGGTAGCATACGAGTATTCAAGCCTATGGCTATTCTAGCGTAACTGTTACCTGCGACACTTCTCTAACGAGCACGGCCTATTCGAAACCACAGGGACCACCTTATTGAGCCAATCACCTGTCAACTCATCCCTTCAGCCATGATTTATCACTTTACCGTCCAATGCTCCCCACCTTGGGCAAGTATACATAGGCTGTTGTTAAACTCCGTTCCTTTAAATCCACGATTTCTTTATCCATTTCTTGTCGCCTGTCTGTTGTCTTGATGCTTATAAGTGCTGCCAATAGAGCTGCACACGTTGTGCTGCAGGGGAGACATTCAAGATTGCACTGTTCGTACCGGTTGGCGTGGATGCTGTATAGAGGTAGCCGGAGTTAACATGACCGAAGGTGATCAGATATCCAATGTTCTGTAAACGGTAAACAAGCAGGCATTAGCAAGATTTCCGTCACTTTGTCCGATTGTCTCTTTGCGGGATTGTTTTTTCCCTCTTCGATTCAAGCTACAATTGACATGCAGAAACCTCTTCGACGAACTGGATAACCAGGACGGCTTGATAACATTGAGAGCACTCCGGGACGGAATGGGAAGCTCGAAAAACTTACATGCCAGTTCTCAGGCCCGTTCGGATTCCCAACCTCGCAGACAAGCTCAAAAGTCGTGTCCAAGCCGCACTGTCCGGCCGACGTAGTCAATTGAGTAGCGACTCCTCCCTGTGGCGCTGCTGAAAACACCGCACACTGTCCGCCGGTCGTCCAATGCCCGTTGGCGTTGATACACCCATTCGTGGTGCTCCCTTGGCGCACAGCGAGGTGTCCTTGGCCGGAAAATGGCCCCACGTAGCGGGTCTCCAGAGTAGGAGCTGCCAAGGCGACGTTGCCGTTTGGGCGTAACGTTAATTGACCTGTGCTCAACGCAAAGATTGCGAAGGATCGTAGGGAGCGGAAAATGGAGAACATCACGGCTGTGGTGTGACGATACAACAAAGGATGGGCTTATAGCTGCTGGCTGAGGTGAGGAGGCGGGATGTGGAGAGGTGCTGGGAGAGAGTGCGGTGAAGATGTCGAATGAGGTAGATGGGCAGAGAGAAGAGGCGCGGCCCTTTGTGAATACCTTGGATTGGGGCAAGCCAGAACCATATAGATGGCATACATATGACGCAGCAAAGTACCTAGCGGTCGGCATTCACTAATTTCCTACCGCACGTTCCTGCCACCATGCGCTTCACAGTTTCGGGATATAGCATATGGTAACGGAGAGGTCGGTGTTTGCTCAATTTAAAGCAGGTGCTTTTTGCTCCGCTGTAACTCAAACCTGGTAACACCATTACATTGGCCACCCTTGTCCCCAGAGAAGCACCCGAGTGACCCAACTCTATAGCGAGAGGGAGAAGCTGTCTGCAGTCGGCCCGTACGTCTGCAGCACCTGGAATGGATCAAGGCAGGTTGCATGGAGTAAACGTTGATCCGCCGGCATTGCTCTGCCAGGGAGGCATGAAGCTAACCATGACCAGCAGGTCGATCCAGTCGGGGCACCGGGCAGAACGATGAGTTTAGCCAATCAATCCGAATCATCATTCCATTGAGGCGCCGGATACTACCGAACGTGAAAGCATCCAATCACAACAGGTATGTTGTAAGCGACTATGTGTTCCCTTTACAAAGCATCGACAAACAGCATCCTTCAGCACTTACCGTTCTTTCCTTTCACCAGTAGAACTATTCTAGTAGTGTACTTGGCATCATTGAACGTTTCAGTTTGATGAAAAGACTCTTCAAAACCAAACATCGAGATCCGGGTTTAATTCTCGACTGCCAGAGCGCACTCCAGTGGTCATCTGCTGCTGATGATTGAGGAAATTCCCTCCGCTATGCGATTGGGATTGGTTGTGTCGTACTCCGTACGGATGTAGCTACCTTACATTCGGAAACAGTCTACCTAGTCAGCATGAACTCCTAGCGCTTAGACCTACTTTTCACCCACACAACTACAAGATCGTACGTCTGCTTCAACTATCCTAGCTAACTAGACGTATGATCTTCACCAACATAGACCCCATCCATAACACTGGTAGCAACAACCACAAAAGATGTTATCCCTCAGGTTACGACCTTGCCTAGCTGCTGAGCATTACTCTGTCAGGTCGACGACAATGACATCTGGCCACGAGTACCTAGCCACAGAGTAGCATCGGAAGCAATCTACCTATATATTTATTGATCTCTTCATTCAGCATGAATGACGCTAAAAACATCACTGACTTGGCCGAATACTTGAAACAGCATGCTCGACAAATCGAGCTACATGGTCAAGCCTTTGCTTTACAATGGGTGAAGGAGGTGACTGACACTGAAAAGCGTCTCGTTGAGCATAACCGAGCGGTTGAGCTGCCGAGACCGATTAACAGAACTTTCGTTACTACACTCTTCCAAGGACACTTCACACAAGATGCGGACAGTCGAGGTAGGCTTGAAAAGAAGCAAGAGCAGGGAGGCCAGACGCGGAAGGAGCGTCAACAGAAGACATGAGGCGTTTTATATGGAAGGAGAAGATTCGTTTGGAACAGGAGCAGAAGCTTCAAATTGAAAGGGCCGTCGATGCTCACCCATATTTCCTTACAATATCAAGCAACGCAAATCCCAAGAAGCCTACTATTCAAACCTCCTCATTCTACGCCTGAGACCCGAGGACAAGCAGCAGCAGCCCCGCCGCAGCTCTCTTTCTCACTCGTCACTTGTATCGAAATCCAGCTTTCTCCGCCTCTTATCTTGCGAAACCACAGAAGACCACGACATCATCTCAACAACATCCATGAAAGAAAACCCTTGTAGTAATGCAATTCCGAGATGAAGGGAGCCTGAAACGCGATGCGTTTCTTCGGGTCATGTCTTGAACCAAATAGGCTCAGTATGCCTTAGCCGAGATACCACGGCCCAAGGGTCTACCTAAAATAGGACTGTTCAGCCCCCAAAACCAGCCATGCCGTGTACAGTAAAATTTAACCAAAACCAGATTGAATGTCTTCAACGGCAAAGCCACCACAATTCCGGTCTTTCTTCCCTTGGCCGTCATCTATGTAGGGGCCTTAGCGTGCAGAATGATCAAAGGCCGCTTTGCTTATTCTGAAGCTAGAAAGCAAACTGCATGGCGGCACCTAAAGTTATGCGCTCCAAGCGCTCGTTCCTTAGAAAAGTGGTGGTACTCGTACATCCCTCAGTGGGTCTTTTGCTTGCTCCCCCTCACGGATATACATCAAGGGAACTCATTCCCAAACCCCCTTCTTCCCGCCCTTAGACCTCCCTTCACATACACAGTGAAGCTTGCTTAGCAGAACCCCTCAAATTCCGAGCAGGTAGCAGTGAGAATGAAGCAAAAGTACAGAGGAACGAAGCTAGCGATGACCCCTTGAGAGAGGGGCCGAGAAATTGGGGTGGTGAAGAAGGACAATTGTTGGAGAATGAAAAAGGTCGAGGGAGAGGGGAAGCGGAAGCTGTTGATTCGTTCCGACGACGTTTATCTCTCTTCCTCTACCCCGGAGGGAAATGTAGCTGAGATTAGTGCTTTAATGCTCGGTACACTTGCTATCCTTAACGCAAGTCTGGAAAAGCTCACCATCTTGTTGACTATGGGGTGTATGGCTAGGAAATATGAAGTACGGGTGACTTAATAAGAGATGGTTTTCCTTTTTTCTCGAACTCAAAGTTCCTTTCTCAAAACTTAGCCACTTACTCCATACCCATATACTACTAACACCAAACCCCCCACACCACCACCACCACCCCACCAAGAACTCACCCAACGACATAATAACACAACCCCACCACATAAAGAACCAAAAACCCCAACTTCCCCAAAGCCCCTCCCCCTCCCCCCCCCCCCCCCAAAAACCCCCCAGAAAAACCTCCAAAACCAACACCACTCCCACACACAACCTCCAACAACCACCCACCCAACCAAGCCAATTCGCCTGAGAACTGGAAATCCCACCAACGAACATACATACATAGCCAGCCAGCCAGCCAGCCCCACGTGCGTTTCGACTCCAGGGTACGTACATAGCAGAAAACCAGCCCATCTATGTACCCCCCTACTACCGAAATTTTATCCGCTATCCGCTGTCGATGCTACAGCCCTGAAAGAAGGGGGAAAGGTGATTGAGACGGTGTGGTGTAGTGTAGACGACTCTATTGATTCTTGTTCGTTCCTATCAATTTAATTTTTTATTTTTTCTCTTCCTGCCTCTTCGTCATCCCTCCCCACGCGCTGAGTTGAGTTAAGTGACTTTGTTGTGTTTGGATAGAGAGGGTTTGGAGGGGTAGAGAGGTTTTGGGGGGTTAGAGAGGTTTTTGGGGGGGGTGCGGGAAAGTGCAACGCGTTCTTCTGGGATCGGATGGGATAGCGCTTGGTGTGTTATGGGAAGGTAAGAGGGGGGGGGATGGTGCGTTTGTGATTGGCGGGGTTGGCGTGGTTTTTTGGGGGGGGGGTAGATGTGTTTGAGGTTGTGAGATTGAGTTGTGGGAGGTTGGGAGGCTGTGGAAGAGGGGAAGGGGGGGGGGTTTGGAGGATTAGGAGTTTTGTGTTTGGGAGGGTTTTTTGTGGGGGGAGGGAGGGAGGGGGTTGGGTTGTGGGTCGGAGGGGGGAGGGACGGGAGGATGTCACTGAAGGATCAAAGGGTTGCTGGGGTGGAGAATAGAGTGAGAGTGGCAGAGCGGTAGAGCGGCTTTGGAATTATGTGATGTCGATGTTACTCCGATCTTGACTAGGTCATGGAGTCGAAGTCTTGAGACCTTTTTCTATTTGCTAAGATCAAGATTTTAGAAGTGGGGAAGGCTTTGTCGAGGTACAGTATCGGTGATGTGAGGATGTGCAGGATAAGGGGGTTAAGGCTTTTGATTTTCGTTCGTTCACGGATGTCGTGTGAGCTGAGTTGCTAGGGGGATGGAATAGAGGTGTTCGAGACTTGTATTTACCAAGGCTGTGGTTTTGTGATCCACAGGGCTTTGGGCTGAGTCGCTAGGTAACGGAATAGAGATCCTTGGGGCTTTTGGTTGCTAAGGTGGAGATTCCGAGTGAGGAGGCTTTGTCGAGATACCGGTAGTGTGAGGAGGTGAAGGATAAGGTGGTTAAGACTTTGGCTTCTTTCGTCCACCGCTGGAACTTCCTTCTCCAGAACCAGGATCTAGACTTCGTTTTTGATTCTGGCCTCTGCGGCTTGGTGTAGTACCACCACCGGAGGACTGAGTAGGGTACGCTCGGGACGCTGGTGGGAGATGCGGGGACATCGCCTGGTGCTGTTGTGCTTGTGGTTGAGCGGAAGGCTGGGGGTATGCTTGGGCGTATGGCTGAGGGTTTGGTGGGGTGTAAGGGTTTGGCGGTTGGGAACGAACGTTCGAGTATGAGGGTTGAGGGGAGAAGGTCTGGTTGGGGTGGTTTGGAAGTCCGAGTGTACGCGCTCCTGCCGAAACTTGGCTTTCATAGGCGCTAAACGGGGTGTAAGAAGGGACTGGTTCCAAGCTCTTGGGGTCGATCATGCTGGCATGGTATTCTGATTGCCCTCGCGAGCCTCCCGTAGTGATGGAAACGTAATTTTCCCATCTACGGCCACTGGGTGGAGGATATGGGATTCTAGGCGGTTCTGTTTCCAGGTAGTCTTTGGCAAAGGTTTCTTTAGGAGTTGTGACGTAGTATGCGTTCAGGTATTCGAAAGCTCTCGGTTCTTACAACAGTAATCAGTGATAGTATTAGACATGGAAAGAGAGTGGAAGCACCTTCCATTGGATCTCGATAATATCGATTAAGCTCTCGATTGCATTTTCCACACACCTTGATATCCTCGTTTTGCGTTTCCTGGAGATTAGGTTCGGTATTTACCCACCTACAATCGAGAAGCTTGCATCCCCAATAGCGATACCTCGCTCCCATTGTGCTCGCCGGCGAAGACATCGATTGTAGTCAATTTCTATGATAATATGGCTTTGTTTTGAAATCGAACCTATAATCCATCGAAAGCGGATACCCTCAAAACTCAAGAACTTACGTACCGTATATATATACCACAGAAACGCAAGTACTTCGCCATCGCCACGTTCGATTCATTCCAGACCGCAGGCATCACTCCTGATAGACACGGCCAATTGCGCCATCGGTAGCGTACTATCCTGCCAGACGAAGCAACGAACACCAATAGAACGAGGAATGCCGGGGCCGTGAAGCCTGAGAAACGCACATTCAATCGAAATCATGAAGCCGCGGATGAGGATCTAGAGAGAAGTATCATTCATCTGCGGGATCTAAGTCTCAATGCGGCTCAATGCGCGATCAATAGCGTACCCTCTTGTATGAAGAGGCAATGGAAACCCAATACAATAAAGGCGGCATGGTCCGTGAAGCCTGGAGAAAGCGCATTCAACCCCAGCCTCAAAAGAGTGATGAAATCCGTGAAGTCCCGAGATGAAGATCTAGAGGCAAGTATCATTCATCCCCAGCGCCAAGACCCCAGTGCTGACGCAAAATCATCTCTAGCACGAAGTCGATCGAACGAATATCCTAGAAAGATAATGATCAATATCGAGCGTGCTATTTCCAACGGGCTCTTTGTTGGTCTTCCTCGCTCAAGGGTGTGGACATGTCGTCATACGGTAGAGAGTCATGGTTCGAACCGCCTCTAGGAAACGTAGATTCGTAGTACTAAGGGTACAGCTCGAGGAGTGATGGAGGGCTTGATCAGTATCGAGGCATTCGAATAGACAAACCTATTCATTGCCTTCTGAAACATAATAAAAATTGGCCCAGGTTCGATTACAAAGCTTCAGCGACAAGAAGCATCAGGCAAAAGAACAAATCAAAATAATCGGATTTGACTTTCCATGTGGAAATCATCAATAGTGAAATTTCGTACCTGAAACTGCCACATAGTTTTGTAGTTGGCCGCACATATGGAAACGATCGAGCTTTACCTTCTACGCTTGTAGATATCATTATACCCTGACCATCACACCAGGACTGCCGCCTCTTCATGTAGTTAACCAAACATACGAATTCGATGAACCCTGAGTTCCCATATCCGGACTACCTGAGTCCGATAATTGACTCGATGTGCCTGGCTATCGGTTGTTGTTTGTCAATTGTTCAAGGCCTTGATACCTTTGCGTATCTCGAGATCTGTTTAGCGCGGAAAAGCACACCGACATAGCTTCACGGCCCTTCTTGAATCTTTAGTTTGGCTGTTAGTAGGATATATTCCAAAGTCTACGAAATTCTGAGCTTGGCCATGCTATACAACTCAGAATGCATATTGATTCGTTACTCGTAACGTCGTGTGCTCATACTATCAAAATCATAGCTTCTCCTCTGCGCCCCTTTTCCACTTCTCGTCCTCATCCGTCCAGTGCTCCACATGCGGCTCCGGCCCTAGAGGCGTGATCCCCAGCGGATTGACCCCCTTGTGTGATTTGGTGTAGTTTTCCTTGATGTGCTTAAAGTCCGTAGTCTCCTTTACGCCGGGCACATTCCAGTAGATATTCTTCAGCCAGCGATTCAAGCGTGGGTATCCGTGGCGGATACTTCGTACCATGAGCTTGAAATGTTGCTGGTATACAGCGTCGAATCTGACGAGGGTGGTGTAGAGTTTGATATCGATCTCTGTCATACTTGGTCCTGGGAGAACATAAGGGCCTTTGTGCTCTGCTAGCATACTCTCGAGCCGATCGAGGGTTTTGAATACGACAATACAGCTCTTTTCATAGTCTTCTTGATTATCTGCGAAACCGGCTCGGTAGACGCCGCTGTTGAGGTCCGGCATCATCCAGGAGCTGATCTCGTTTATTTGGGATTTTAAGGACGACGGGTAGAAGTTTAGCTCGCGCCGGAGGCTTCCTTGCGGAAGAAGGTCGTTGAAGGCAGTGTTGAGCATGCGCATTATGTCTTCGCTTTCGTTATTGACGATCTGATTCGTCTTCTTATCCCACAGCATGGGCACTGAGTACTTCCCCTTGTAATCTTTGTCGGACTTGAAGTACACGTTGTGGAGGAATTTGGAGTGAAAGAGATGATCGATTGTGCTGCCCGGGTATTCGTCGTCAGTTGCTGGGAAACGCCAGCCGCCGTCGTCCTTGGGGTAGGCTTTCACGATGCTCATCGGGAGGAATTGTTGGAGGCCTTTGAGCTCACGGGTGACGATGACGCGATGAGCGAATGGACAGAAGAGGCCCACGTAGAGGTGGTAGCGGTCCGGCTCGACGGGGAACTCGTCGGAGCCAAGCTGATGGCGCCAGGAGCCATCGGTGGGTGGGTGATTGCCGTCGGCCATGGTGAACGAGTCGGTGAAGTGAAGGAAGTCTGATAGGAACGATTGCCCTGATTCTTTTGTGAATGAGAACGCAACTGCAATACCACAAACAACAAGACCTGATCCGTACAGCAGCTTGGATGGCAAATTCATGTCCAACTTTTGGTTTAGTAAGCAGAGAGGGCCTTGTTCCAGCTGTTAGCCTGTTAGGTAGGTAGGCAGGTCTTGGCATTTGCTGAGGTTGACTTAGGGCAAGGGTTTTGCCCACGTGCCGACATCCACATCCGCGAATAAGCGTGAGGCATCCAATGCAGTCTAGCGAGAATCCAGCGGGGGGACGATGGAGGTTGCCGGGGGTTCGGAGGCCAAGCATGAGCGACAGGGATGTGCTTATCGGACCCTGACTACCTTACAATATCCCAGACTGTTTCGGACTTTGACAGGCGACCTATGAGGCTATGACGATCTCGGACTCGAATAACGGGCGCGGAGTGGTCGCCTCCGAGGCCATCTGGGGGTGTCTGTTCGAAGTACCGAGATCAACATCGCACTGACGCTGTCGCCAGTATCCCACGTATTCCCCCTTCCCCCCCCCTACAACTTCACCGCCAGCTGTCCAAGGCAGTTGGTACGGAATACTGTACCAGTGACAATGGGGCATCGATTTCCCCAGACTGATCCAGACTGGCTCCACACTGTCGCATGAGTGATTTAATGGCATGCGACCAGTTCCCCGAATGATCTTCGTCGTGGACGCTTCTTCTTCTTCTTGTTCTTCTTCAGTCCCTCCGTCCTTTAGGCGCATCGAATCCGATCAGACTTTCCCGGGGATTGGTTAGCGTGCGTTAGTCCCGATCAGGGTAGATGTTGATCAACATTTGTTCTAGTCCTGCCGCCCGAAGGGAGAGAAGGGAAAGAAGGGGAAGAAGGGGAAGAACTAAGACAAATGAGAGCAGATGTTGGTTGACGGTAGTTATCAGTTGGTGTTGGTGTGGGCCGTGGTCGACATGGATTCTTCTACAGCTAAAAGAATTCTTCTACGTCCACGTCCACGTCCACTTCCCATTCTTTTCTTTCTTCCATCCCTCTTCACTACTTTACTGTACATACCTTCCGCTATCCTTCCTTCTCATTCACTTCCTCTACCATTTCAGTAATCATATCGTTCCGCTAGAATTACATCAGAGTATCGATTCGCGTGTGAAGTTCAGGGCCCCCCACCACCCCTCGAAAGCGCTCAATTGCCCCTCGACGGCTCATGTCCCGATTCTTGCCGACTTCGGTCATTCACTCTGATATCAGCTCGGTCGTCATGAACTTGATATAACAACAAGCTGTCGTATTCTGGTCGCTTCGCAACGTGGCATTGACAGCTGTCGAGCAGTCTAAGGTACTTCGTACTTTATCTTTGTACAACACCACATGCAGAATAATCTCCGATTCGTTATCACGTGTGATTACGTCCCCCCTCCACCACCTTTCTCTCTCCCTAGGCTCCTCTCAGCTCTCCGCCCCTTAATCCGTCTTTCAAAGAGTGGAGGGCAAACAACATCTACTTCTTTGTCGCAAGTAAGCTTTTTACCATGACGACGAGCTGTCCCACCAGTCAAGCATACACGACCCCTCCCAACTCACACGGTTATGTTCAAGCGCCTCAGCAACCGCTAGGATACGTTGGAGGCGACCAGCAAGCTCAAGGGTGCACTCAAGCGACCCAGCAGTTCTCCCCCATGGACTCGGCGTCGGGGACGCCCATGGACCAGTCTCCATCCTCACCTCGCAATGCATCAATGTTTCCGAACCTCCCACTCGCAACACGGCAGCTCCGACCACCCAAATCACCCATGTATATACCGGCTGCGCTGCGCCCGACAGAAAAACCCCTTCGGCCTGCACCCCTCACACCACCGCGCAGTGTCCACGGGAGCACCGAAAGCTTGGAACGCTCGCAGACCGGACGTCCCATGAGCCGGCGATCGACTGCCTCCGGTAAGAGAAAGGCAGTGCTGGCGGAAGCCGCTGAGGACGATCTGCCCCAAGTGGCCGGACTCCCCACGCGGGAGCACTGGAAGCCCGACGCAGACGCCCTGATCTGCGACGCCCCCATCTGCCAAAAAGCGTTCTCCCTCTTCGAGCGCCGCCACCACTGCCGGTACTGCGGCTTCGTCTTCTGCAACACCCATTCCGCCTACTCCGTCCCTCTGGACCAAACCGCCGAGTTCCACCCCAACGGCACACCATCGCGCGCTTGCAAGCACTGCTGGGATCGGTATCGCGAGTGGAAATCTGCGAGGCTTTCGGGGAATAACAGCTTGGATTCGGAGTCTACAACGACGCCGGATACGCCTGTTGCGGTTGTGGCTAGGGGTGGGACGGGGAAGAGCGCCGAGGGGCAGAGGGGGGGTGTTGCGAGCAGTGCGCCGAAGGATTGGACCTGGAGCACCTTCTAGCAACTATGGATCACCCTCCTACTTATCCGGCGCCGTATCCCATCGCGAGGCTCGGCAGGAAGCCCCATATCCACCACCCCTCGGCAAATCTTACCACCACCCGCCCTCCAAGCTGGCTCCACCATCTGCCTCTCCCAAACAACCACCCCTTACTCACCTCGCGCTACCGCCGCCGTCCATCTTCCCTATCCAGACATCCTCAAGTCGTCTCATTTCAGCAACAAAGCGTTCATACATGTTAGATTTAGATACCCCCGCTTCCCTTTTTTTTTTAACCATTTAGACTAGATTTTCTTGCACCTGGCGTTTTGCAATTGCTATCTGGATCAGGCTTTGCTGGGCTTGGGATTGCGGTTTGGCGGGCGCTGTGCGGGTAGCGAGGTTGAATAGATGCATTTTTAGGAGCACAGCAAAGAACAATCAATCCATGTCTTTCCTGGTCGATCGATGGTATGGGCTTTAATCCTCGAAGCCGAACAAAAATCTTATGATCGCGTGCACAAAATGCCCTCAGACCCGAAGCCCCTGTACCGCTTTCCGCATCGATCACCCAATTCGCCCAAGCCCCCAAGATCAAAATGTCTCTCGACAACCAACACTGATCCAGTTCGAGGGAATCTTCTACAATCTTCCCCTCTCCTCTCTCCCCCTTCCCCCCCCCCCGGCTAACCAATTATAAGCCAGAGATGCCATCTTGGGATACAAAAGAACAACGACGCTCACGCGGACGAAGTAAATAAATGAGTGGACTGCTTTCCACACAGATGTCCTTCAGAGTCGCGCGGTTTGACCGCTAGGCAAGAAGAAGCACAAGGTACGTTTTTGAGCCGGTCCGTATTCGTTCTCGACAACCAAGTCAAAGTCGACGGGTTTTGAAAGCTCAACATTGTCTGTAGCATTAGAACGCCCCAAACGGACGAGGAAGGAAGATCGAGATATGGGAGCCAGAAATTCGGCAAGGAAAGGGGGGGGGGCATCCATCATTTCGTGAGACAAGTCGGCTCTTGCATCGAGGATTTATGAATGTCTCAAAACGTTTGCTCGGAAGTTCTAGGTCTTAATCTGTGAACCGGAATGCTGTATGCCATCCTATGGTCTCGAAAAATTGAAATATGTACGTGCTTGCTGTGCGTAACTGAAATTATCTCGAAGATGGTATGATAGTAATCCAGTAGAGATGTAACGTAACTCGAGAATGTAGTGCGCCATAGATTTATATTCTTCCACGATGATAGACCCTACCACTACTCCTTCTTGATCCCAACGTTTCCAATCTTTCGCAACCCCAAGACGCTTACGCCAACAGTGGTAGCGTTCAGTGCAAAACAAAACCAAAAAGCCGCCTGATAACCTCTCATCAACGCAATCGAACTTTGCTTGCCTTCAAAAGAAGAACGAGCTGTAACGTTATTGGCAATCAAAGAGGCAAGCGCAAGACTGACGCTTTTGCCTATTTGTGATATTGTATTGAAGACACCACCTGCCAGAGCTTGCGTTTTTTCAGGAAATACGGATGTGATGAGCAGATTTGAGGTTGTAAAAAGCGCACCCTCTGCCATTGGATTTAGAAAGATGGCCGGAAATGCACAAGCCCAGTATAACCACTGAGGATTGACAATAGCCATCAAAAGTGGTGCGATACAGGAAATGATAGGTGCTGTAATCACGATCCAATCTGCCCGAACGCGATGAATTATAAGTCCCATTATCAAGTTGATCAGCACACCAGAGATGGGCGCAGGTAAGAAACGCAGAGCTGCTTGGAGCGCGCTAAGTCTTTGCACATCTTGAAAGAAGAAACTCAGAATCTGTTCAAAGGCATTGAAAGCGCCCCAGGTCAGGAAAACGTTGATGCAGATACTGGTGAAAACTTTGTTCCGCCATAACGCGTGTGGGATTAGTGCTGGATGCTTGAGTCGCTCTTGACGGCCAACCCAGAAGATGAAGGCTGGAACAAGCGCAAGACCTAGAGAAAGTAGGGAGATGTTAGCGGGGGAACGCATCTCTGAAGTGCTACTGGTGATGGACCTATCGTGTGTGTCAGCAAACGAGTTTCGTTACGGAATATGGGAGTTTGAAGTACGCCAAAACGTAGGACAACATTGCAAGAGAAGAGCTTGCAACAATAGCCCCAACCCAGTCAATTCCAGTTGTCAATCGGTGCCACGACACAAGCGGAATTTCCTCTAGATTCTTCGGCAGATACCAGGCTGCTGAGAGAAGCATAATAAGATTGAGTATGGCCGCCAGGTAAAAGCCCCATCGCCACCCAATCGTATCAGCGAAGACACCACCCAATGTCAAGCCAATGCCAAATCCAAAATTCAGCCCTCCACCCATGGATGCGAATGTTAGGCTTCGTCGCCGACCAGCAGGAAATGCATTATTAATTATACTGACGGTTGACGGAAGGCAAAAGGATGCAGCAACACCAGAGAAACCACGAAACACGATTAGCTGCGTGGCAGTCTTGGACAGACCGCAGGCTAACGTGAAGGCGCATTGGAGGAAGCACCCAAGGAGGTACATCAGCCTGCTGCCTACAACATCAGTGACTGAGCCGAGGAGTAGAAGCGTGCATCCGCAAGTCAGTGAGTAGATCGACGCAGGCCTATTCGATGGGTTTGTCAATAAAAACTCCCCATCTGCACAATTCCCAGGATTAACACGCACCATAACACCAGGTTTGCGTCCAGTCGCAAATCCTTAGCAATGACGGTATTGAGACAACTACTACCGCAGCGAGGAAACTATTCATGACAGTGAAGCTTGTCACACAAGCAATGATACCGGCCGCCTTCCATTTAGAGTCACTACGGTCTTGAGCTGGTAGGGTCTCACCAAAGGATCGCCGTTCGTCCTCTGACCTTATGGACGGTTCACCAATAGAAAGAAAAGAGGAGTTGTTGGGCTCCGAACTGATCCCTCCAAGTTCAATCGAGACACTAGACATGTTGAGGTTGAGACTGTGCTGTGGCGGGCTATAAATTCTCCCATGAGGCAGCGGCTCCAATTAAGACCGAAAGTAAATGCTTATTTGAATAATTTGGTCCACAGCTTGACGGAGCACAATTCGCAAGAATACATCGACGAGAGCACTATCGCTGGAGGACCCAGAGTGGCGGATGGGGCGCTTCAATGCCAAACATGGAAATGAGATGGAGGAAGACAGTTGCAGCTGGACAGAGACTGAGCGATAGTCGTGGCTGTGTTGGCTGTACGGTTGGGTGTGCTTTGGAGGAAAGGTACGGTCGATTTGCTGCCTGTTGGTACAAGGTCCCGTATTTTTGCCAGATCGGCCTTATTTTGATGCGCGCCCATACAAATTTTTGACCTTACATTAAAAATCATCAACATCCATCTTCCAGACGCAATCATCAACGCAACACATATATTCTTTGAATATCGACAACTGAAATCAATACTGGTATATCTATTCTATCTATTGATATAAATTCTAGATACACGTTCCGCGGAAAATTGAGTATAATCTCTGTTGCGCGATGATGACCTGGTTTTTATTCATATTTCCAACATCATTTCCAAAGTTTCAAAGATATGCTAGGTTCATTTTCCATTGCTCGGTGAGTTCAGCTGCTCGTTCAACTGTCCGAGCATATTTTGAAGACTTTCCAACGGTTGGAATATAGTTCTGCAACGACTCGATCGTTTATTAGGTAGGTAGGCCCTCAGTAGGTAGGTAGATAGACCCTCAGCAGGTAGGTAGATAGACCCTCAGCAGGTAGGTAGGTAGATTCTCAGCAGGTAGGTAGGTAGGCCCTCAGTAGGTAGGTAGGTAGATTTGGTAGAGAGCCATGAAGGGGGCCATGAAGGGTGGTTGGTAGGGGTCATATTTGGTGCTCGATAGGAATCAAATTTGATTTTTGAATATGAAGCAATTCGTTGATAGGTTTTGTGTTTAGTGTGCATTCGGGTTCTGTGGGTATCGTATGTACAGTAGGTGTTGCTAGAACTCTGTCCCCGCAGATTCATTGCATTGTGCTCAGAGGCCTCGTCTGCAGAGTCATGGCTGTTGAGATAGGGTATACAGTACATACCTGAATAAGGTAGGCTACGCTGAGGTGTGTTCACATTTTGGTGAAAATGGCCCGGTGGTCAAGCGACTGAACGGTTAAGCAACTACAACAACCAAACAATAGTACTAGAATTCTTTGCATGGGCATCGGCCGGGTCTTCTGTCCCATAGTCTGTCTATTTCTGTGTTTTATAATCAATTGAAAAAAAATCATGTTGCTATGTTCCTTTCTCCGCCGTTATGGAGCGTCTGCGATGTCGATATAATGCTTGACCTCTTGTTTTGCGACTCGATGAATCTCTCGCGGCTTACCTCATGATCGGCTGCTTCTGTATCTAATTCTGCCGTGTTTCTTTTTTAGTATTCAGCACCAGCGACATCCACTCATTCCATGTATCTTCCCAGCTCTGCCCTTCAACAAATACCAAAAGTCCAATCTTATCCACCCATGTTTGATCCAGCTTACCTTCCACATACACACCCAGCTCAAGCCAATTCCTCCACCTTTCCACAACCTCCACGATGGTTCGACCATCAATCTGAAACCATTCTACATGCGTCTTCGCATTGCAACCCTTTCCCCTTCTGCACAAATCCTCTTTCATCCTATATGCCGCCAACTCAGTATGCACCAATTTTTCAAGCTTCAGCTGAAAGACTGTTTCCCTTTGATACGGATCATCCTCGATATGAGGATCGAAACCACACTTGTAGCCTTGATCGGCAACTCTTTTTCGGACGGTGGTGCCTGTGCGTCCGACTTTCGAATAGCCAGGGGATAAATAGTCTGTAAGAATGTACACACGGCCTGCCTTGTCGGACTTAGTAACGTTTTTGTACATCTCCTGGACTAGTCTTTCGTGAAGTTCGCGGGGTTGGATGGCTTTAGTCGAGTAAGGTAGGAATATGCGTTCAGGAGAGGTAGATCGGGGCGATGCACTGGAAAGAGCCGTGGGCGGCTTTACTACAAGTTGGATATGTAGCGATTGAGGGCAATCCAGATTTGGCAGAGCTTGTATCTGCTTGGATGAAAAGTCTGCGGTTTGGACTTCTGTAAGGTGCCTTCCGTCTGACATTCTCGTCATAATCGTCACGGAAGTCAAGGTCTTCTCAAAGGTTATTGTTGTTGAAACGCTTTCTGTTAGTGATTCGCTTCGTCGGAGACTCGTTGGGTTCCAAGATTTGAGGTCTTGCAGGTGGCGGAGATATTGCTGGGGTGGAATAGTTTGAATTCTTGTTACATACAGAGATCGAGGAAGCTACCGGTTTAGTCGTGGAGTTGCTGAACGCTTTTGATTGTAAGGAGATAACTAGCTTTCAGAATTCCTCAGACAGGAAACTAAGAGAGCAGCAGCGTCAAAGGGTATTTCGGGTAATATTCGAGCAGGATAAACCAAGTCTTCAATCCCTTTGATTCAAGTCGTAACTGTACCTTAGTGGCTAGGAGGATGTACTCAAACAAGATACGCTCTGCGTATAAGATGAGCTGCTACTCTGCTTAGTAGACTTTCCGCATTGATGCCCACATCCCTCGGAGGTAGTAGCCTCTATATACCTGAAAATTAATACTCAAATGAGGTTTCATGATGACAACGCTAAGTCGTAACCTCGAGAGCAGATTTCATGAAGGATGCTTATCTGCCCCATAATCAGGGTGCCTACCTCATGTGGCTACATGTGGTATGCCATGCATTAGTTGATCCAGTACATGAAACAGTCAAATAGGTATGGTCATGTACAAGAGGACGAAAGTAAGCATGTAGTACTCGACCTGGCTGGACTCGATGGTGAAACATGTCATATCTAAGCAGAAATCAAGACTGACGGATAGAAGTTGCTGATTACTGCCCATAGCGATCTTGAAGACTGGAAATACGATGCCTCCTCATCTTTCTGCTCTTTCTTTCCACATAACATGTCTTTTAGTCCTGTCACCTAGTTCTGTCACCTAGTGCTTCTATTACTTTACGTAGTGCTGTCGTCTAGCGCTGTCATCTAGCACCGTAATCTAGTTGTCATCTAGCTCTGCCTTCGTCTCGTCAATGATCTTGTCAACGACCTGATCGTTGTCAGTATTGATCTAGGCATACCAAAGTCAGCTGCTCAGGAAAGTACTGCAGATAAGGTGTCTATCCACAACGAGCTTGAAAATGAAAGGACTTGACGCAAAACACGTCGATGTATTTGTTTCAAAATACTTGTAAGGTGCTCGATAGCTTTTCATGAAGGTAAGAATTCGGAGAATCAACCTGGCTGTTCAAACATTATGTCGATGAGTACTGCGACTCAGGAGAAACATCGACAGCGAGACCCGAGGCCGGTAAAAGAGAAGCAAATGTCAACGACGTGAATAGGTTGAAGGAGTGACTGCTAGATAGGTGGTTAGCTGGTCGCAGTAGAGAATGGGAATTCCTTCAATTCTATACAACCGTTTCATTTATTAACCGAATGATGATCGACGAATGAAAATCCTGATTGATCGCGATTTCATTAATCGTTGGGTGGGTTTCCCCACCAAAAAGGGGTGTGATCCATCGATAAGGCCCTCATCCATGAAAGTATATTCAACAGATAGCCAACTCACGGCATAAGAATTTCTAGAGAGAAGAAGATGCTTGTATGTTGGTTGGAGTACGCTTAGCACCAACCAATTACGGCAGTCTGCCAACGCCATGGAGAGGATCGATGGCCTTGTTCGGTGTGATGACAGCAGGGAAAAAGTAATATGAGTGGCCGATTTTCAAGCGGAGTAGAGACGCAAAAAGGCAGGAAACCAACAGGGAAATAGTTGTCACGTTTGTTGTCACGCTCAATAGAAGTATTAGTACTCGAGAAAGGATGAACGATAGGGTGAAATCCGAGAAAACAAAACCTGACCAAGGCAATGAACTGTAGGGCAAAGCAAAGCTTCAATTGCGGTTATGCAGTGGTCTTAGGTGCCTGGACTAAGGTGTTCGACAGGCGCTTGCTGAGACAAGTAGGCTCACCCAGTGCTTTGGCATGTGATGTTCAACGATGCTGCGGCATATGTTGAACGGTCTGGGTGGTTCAGCAAGACTGTTCCCATAGATGGTGCGTAAGTTGATTCCCTGTTGGGGGTATCTGCGGCCCATGTAAGGTGAAGCTAAAGTAGTCCGGCTTGTGTCGAATACTGCCCATTGCAACTTTGAGAACATCAAAGGCTCACGAAATTGTGGTGCTTATACCTAGGGATCACGGTTCGTCATATGACCGTCAGGTCAGGTCAGATGTGCGGACGTCACATGTTTCTACTTGACAGCCAATAAGACAGCTTATATATATATATTACTAAGGCTTTTGACCAATCAGAGCCCATGAATCGACTGTAGGGCTGAGCGTTCTAAAAGTTCCGGAGGCGCAGACGCCTGAGAACCCGGAGAAAACAGAGAAAACAGAGCAAATCATGGTGTAATTTCCGTCTCTTCTCCATCCCTTTCTCGAACTCCCAACATCGAACTTTGTTCCTCCAACCACTGATCTTCTACCCCTATGAGCTCTTCTTCAGTAGGCATTGTTTGGGCTATCTTTCGTGTACGCTCGCGGCATTTCACTACTCTTTCTCTTCTTCCTGGAACGATTGACTCGGTAAACGCGACGTGTGCAGCTGAATCAGATAGCATAGTGCTTATATCGAGTAGGAATAACAGTCAATAGAGGTGGTGGTTGATGTAGAAAGGTTGGGGAAAAGGAGGTTTCGGAAGTTGTTCGGAAATTGCAAGATGTTCTACCGAAACGGGCTAGTCTATACCTTGAAAGGCTTAGCGTAAGCTCTGATCGGGCTAGACTGCGGTCATGTCACATGACTTGTCATACCATCGATATGACTGTCATTACGGAGTACAGATCCCTACTTACTCGTATACCAAGCCTCAAGGCATCTGTTATTTATTAACGCGAGAGAACGTGGTCTACAAGAAAAAGGTTAAGAACGTTTTCAGCAGCACGCCAGTCCAGACTAGAGTGCTTGCTAGTCTTACCCATGGAGAGTAAGCATACATACCTTACTCACATCATAAGGTAGCAGGTCAGCTTTTCCAGCGATTTGCCACGCACTTACCGTGTAAGATGTTTCAGACAAGAAACATCTAGGGTACCACTACCCGTACACCCCCCAGGGAACCTGAAATATCTACTGCGCATCACTCATTTACATACCAAATTCAGTACGCAATCTTAAGGGCCTACATATGACCCTTTGAACAACCTTCCCACGGTGAATTGCAAAGCACAAACAGTAAATTTTGCACTGTTCAAGAGCTTCAATTTCGCTGTTCCAGCACCTCCTTCGCTAAAAATGGAACGCTGCAAACAGGCCTGTATCCGTTTGGATAGAAGGGGATGTGAGAGCACCTCCACCTCGCTGCTCTTCACCTCGCTGCTCTTCACCTCGCTGCTCTCCACTTCTTGCCCTTGTGAGATCTCGACCTCGACCTCGACTTCGACCCCGATCCCGCCTCTGCTCCACTCTCTCTGTATCGTACATACGTGGTTGAATTCTATGGCTCAGCGTATTTATTGACTTCTTCAATCAGAAGTTTCACATCGTCATAGATCTTCCCCGAAACGGAAGGTGAAGTCATAGACATGGGGGGCCGAACGGAGCGACGCCGACGGGGCGGCCGCCGGTGAGGGTGGTCATGGCAATGACGATGATGATGAGTGTCAGAAGGAAGGTCTACAACGAGTCTGATGTGTGGGTTTACTAGGCGAAATTGACCGAATTTGGGGCTGTGGGGAAGATCGTGGAGAGATTGCTCGGGATCATATGTACATAGGCCCTCGAATTGCCTACTAAATTTGGCGCAATGGATATTTCAGGTTCGGGTAAATGGTACCCAACATCTAATATCTACAGTAACAGGATAAAGAATCTAGAATCTTCAATCTGATTGATACTCGCAGCGAGGAGCCTTGGCGAGCCGTCCAAACACTCCCTCCCAATAAACGATTACAAGCACTCTCTCTCAATTTGTCCTTTGAATCCGCTGTTCTAAATGCCGCCTCATGCTGAGGTAGCCTATCCCCTTGTACGGGTACAAGAGAGTATTAAAGCAACACGATTTCTTTTGATAAGTTTTTCGTGGATCTCGAATCACAACGAAATGCCGTTCCGCTTAGCGTTGAGCCAGGGATGGTGAGGAGGTAAGGAGAAGGTGAAGAAAAACCGAAGATATTGATTTCCCTTCAAAGCCCTGACATTCTTGGTAGGAAAGACATGAATACAGCTGCGAGACTGCATTTTCTACAGGAAGCAAATGCTTAGCAGCAGGAATTCAGTGTGTCAAAAATTGTTGATTTCTAGCTAGATTACAGAGCAATATCGATACAATGATTGATCTTATGCCGGACTCTCCCGCGGCGTCAAAGGTCACTACTATAGCAGGATCCCATGCGGACAAAGCGATTCCCACCTCTCAAAGATTGACTTTGTATTAATGTATTAGTGATGCGTATATGTAACATCCGTGCGTATGGATATTTGTTATAGAAACAAGCGATGCGCCTTGGGGTATCTGTATTTCCGCAGGAAAACGCTAGTAGTGCACGAGATAAAGCAAACAAACCATTCGAACAATTGTTGATGGGTTATGGCTATTAGACGATCATCTCGCCAAGATAACCGAGGTCTTCCACGAGTTCTTCCAAAGCAGTCATGTTGATGCGATGTTCAGAGCCATCGTTCCAAGAATGCACGAGATCCTTGCTGCCTTGGTGTGAAAAGGGGGGGTCTCCGCTTGGAGGTTTGGATGCGGAGCCGGGCAGATTCCGCAACGTTAGTACAGACGATTGTTCTTCATCCGACAAGTTGTAGCCTGCAAAGCCAAGCGAGCTGCGATGAGGTGTGGAACACAATGTGATGGAGGAAACAACGGAAGGCGTCTGGAGCTGGAGCTGGGGCTCTTCCAAATCGTTATTTGTGTTCTTCGAGAGCACCTCGGATTTGTAATTGTCCCTTGAATCCAATAAACCTTCTCCAAAGTCGCTTCTAAGCGGGCTTATAGGTTGTGATAGATGACAGGGAGACATTGTGCCGGTCTGGACGGTACTAGCGGCAAGGTCTGGCGAGAATATTTCCTGGGCGCTCTCTAACGAGGAGGTGGATCTTCCCTGGCAGTATGACTTATACACTGAACTGTGATCAAGAAAACCGGTCTTGGAGAAGTTGAAGCTATCGCTGCAAATCTCTGGCGCAGTGTCATATGTCGGTATTGGTGGGGCGTCTGAAGATTCCGGTTGAGGCCTGAAAAGTGGGTGAACAGAGCTCTGATCGTCTGAAACCGGATCTGGCCCATCCGCTTTGACACTAGATGGGGATTGATCCCAGTAGTCACTTGCGGTGTCCACAAAGAAAGAGTTGTTCTCCCGCAACCGGTCGAGTGAGGTATGATAGGGAGATTCTGGAACTGGTGGCCAATCGAGATTCAGAGCGCCAGAGCTGCCACCACCGCCTCTGTGAGGCACCTCTTCTATAGGCAGGCGAGTGTCGGCAGCCGAGAGACCTTTGCGTGCTTCTGACGCCGAGAAAGTAGCGGGCCCTTGATCCGGTGGACTTGCTGGAGCTGAAATGGTTGCCATCGATAGTGGTCTTGTAGTATGCCTCAGTGGACTCCTATTGGAGACGGTTGACTGAGCTCCAGAGTTGTTGGTAAGCTTTGTCTCTCGTCGTACCCATGATATGTTCTCCATCGACAGATTTTTAGCTTTGATATTGGATAGAGGTTCGCTTCCACATCTGAATTCTTGCTGCTCACTACGACCGGCTGACTTTGTACCTCTCAGTTTCTGGAAAGCTAGCAGAAGCGGAGAGGACCCAGAAGCCGCTAGCGAAGCGCTTGGACCTGCCTGTGATTGCTCAGTAGATGTAGGTTCCAGCGGTGGTGCAATACTGGAAGCTGATGAAAATATAGTGGGCAAGCTCTTCGTAGTCACCAGTGTAGAGTATTTAGCCACTGATGAATGAGAATTCTCGGAGGCGTTAGGTATGGGATCCCTCGCTTTGTGACGAACAGAAGGCTTCGGACTGAGGTATTTGGCCTCTGGATCCATCGTATATGCGGTAGACCTAGTTGAGCTTCTTGAATGGTTGCGGATATGGTCTCCCTCACTTACTTGCATCGGCACCTCCAAAACATTGACGTTCTGGCCGGGTAGAAGAGGACACCACGTGGTGAATGGCTGAGCGGGATCATGATACTCCAGATCGCCATCTAACCGGTACTAGACATCATGTAAGCAGACTTTTAATGGTCTTAATTGGGACACGATGACCGTACGAAATACCAGTAATTTCCACCCATCATTAGACCCCCATCCCGTCGTATGGGCGTTGTCGATATATCTCCATCACAGCTAATGTTCTTGAAAGTATGACATCCCCGCCAATCTCCCGACCCTGTACGCCTGTCCCTCTTCAGCGGGTAAGGTTGGGCGAAATTATCCCACGATCCAAGGATTTCCACAGAACGGACTGGGAAAGGGACATGGCTACAAAATCATTAATTGAGACATATAAAGTGCAGATAAGGTCGAACATACAGTCGAAACGTGATGAGAGTCGTTGACATCTTTGTAGGATATATTAGGAGTACAGCAGTCGTAGACAGTAGGTGGAAATATTTTACAGTCTTAAAGGAGAACAGCAATGATTTATACAGGACCAGCCTATAGAGAGTTCGGAAGTAATGGTGAGATGGTAAGTTTCAGCTGGAGGCTGAAATGGATTCTGTGTGTTGTCAGACGAACGATGGAAGTCCATCTGGAGGTCGCACCTACTCAACTTAGTCTGTACAAAACATCTTCCCACCGGAAGCTTAAAATTATTCGACACCACCTATCCAGGTCGCCGCCCACGATACCACTCGACGTCGCTCAGGACGTTGCTTGAGTTGTATGATACAAAGTAACGTTTTGTACGCTTGCACAGTTATATTCTGTACATCTAAGCCTTTCCTTGAAAATCTATTTGCGGCATAGACCTCGCACAACCACAACTGTCACCTCGGGACTGCACAGATGACACCCGCAGCCACGTCGTCGTGGATAGTTGCTTCCGAGATCTTCAGTTCGAGGACATCAATATAAACTCGGAGAATTAGCACGGGGTCGCGCAGGTTTAACAATAAGCCCGCGGGCGTGTGGGGGGTAAGATCATCTTATGAAGAATAGCTGGGTTGAAGCCAGGTCAAGGTCCAAGCCCGTCCATGGTCAGTGGACACGCTAAATAAACCGCCCAGATATTGGATTAATTGGATAGCCAGACCAAGAACAAGATTTATTATTATTGTGTCGGGGTCATGAAATTACCAGTCCAGATGACCTCAGCCTGGCGTGCCTGGCGTGCCTGGCAAATGATGTGGTTGGATCTTCACTGCAGTCTGCAGAGCTCTCTGCCTTGGCCATTGCAACTCCCGAGGAGCAGCGCGTACATACATCCCGCCACCAAACATGCCCTCAAGTGAATGGGTTTGTGCGAGCATATCCGTACATATTCGTCTGCGCGCGATCTTCTGTGTTGTTCAAGAATAGAGTGGTGGGATGGTAGGCTGGGCGATCTGTAGGTTACTCGTCACCCCTGGCTACTTTAGAGTCGCGTTGCTGGGCGATCCGCTTACTCCGAGTTGCTGAATTCGGCTGCTAATCTTACCTCCAGGGCCGTTGGCGTTTTCTGGCGTCGAGTTTACCCTTCTTCTATGGATCAACCTTTTCACCCGGATCGTCCGCTGGGATAGATTACTTTAGCGTGCTAAATACTATTTTACCATTGGCTGGAAGAGCTGGGGTCTCTTATATCAAGGCGTCTAATTTACATGTTCATCGCAACGTTGCAACGTCACTCCAGAACTATCGTGCCATTCAACTTCACGGGGCTGTGAGTAACAATGGAGTATTCTACTGATTGCAATGCGACTGGTTAATGTGGCTGTGCGATACTGAAGCAAAATTTCAGCCACGACACTCATTGGCATCCTACTTCTTCCTGCTCGAGAAAGCACTGGATCAACGCTGTCGGCCCTGTCGCTCAGTTATCTAATGATCACAAAGTGCTTACTCCTAAACAGGATGTCTGCCCAATAGCAACTTGGGAAACACAGCGTGCAGGTTTCCAAAAATCCTTATTTTGTCCGTGACCGAGAAAAGCCTCTATTCTCGAAACAAACATTGAGTATATTCTATAACCCATACTGCTGTCTTTCATTATCAGAGGACCTTACGGCCAAGATCGATCTAATATCAGTTATGGGTCAGAATGATCGTCGATGACGAGATCATATGAAGTTCCCAATCTGACAACGACCCTGTGCCTCATGCGACAACTTCGGAATTCGACGGAGATTCGAGAGCCGCGGTAGTATGGGGTTGTGACATCCGTACATGTATCGTCTTTTCCACACGTGCATTCATCAAGCAGAAGAGACGATCGAGAACCCGATGGTTTCTCCTGGTTGACTCGGGTGAAGAAATTATACAATTGCCGCGGGGTGGTAATTGGGGTGGAATATTTAACTACACTCCCACGACTCCAAACATGCGATGATGACTGGGAGCACTTTTCCTCGTGCCGTTCTTTTTGTGGTTATTGAGGAAACTAAATCCCCTGCACAAATCATTTTCCGTTTTACTATCTCTTAATCCAAGTCTTCTCCAACATATGGGTGTAAGAAAAGACAACATGCTTATCTGTTTCTGTTACTCTTTACATGTTCGTGCGTAGCCTCTTAGTTATTTTGATGATGAGGGTAAGGAGTAGCTCCACTAAGTTAAGAGGTATGACTGCATTCAAGTTGCTGCGCTTCTGTTTAGAGGCGATGAAGCCTCTGCGCCTTGGTATTTAGTTGAAAAGGAGTGGGCTACTTACTACCTCATGAGTGGGTTATGAAAGGCACATATCTCGTTCACGTTGACATGGTGGGGCCGGGTCATGAGGGAACTTTCTCGTTGGAGGCGATCGTGGATGCGATAGCTGAGATCATATATGAGTGTTTGGAGGGCCAAGAACTTGATACGCTTGGTGGAAATGACTACTGTGACCTTTGGAATAGAATGCTTGCTATGTCGGTGAGGAAGCGGGTGACGACATGGCAACGGTGGATACGACTTTCGTGCATACGGGCCCTTCAATACTCCGCTATGGATCCCAAACTCTCCTGGATCGTTCGTGTCGACATTATAATCCGCGAAACCCGCAAGTAAGAGTTCATCGATAGCTAGAAGAGGTATCAAGTACAAATTATGAATAGAAAAAGCCTCCAGGTCTTGGTCTGAGAAGGGACACGATCTAACAATAGTGGATCAAACACGACGATGATGGCTCTTTCAAGGTCCCGATTTTTCCAGAGTCCGAGTTCGGTGCTGGCCACATGACACCCTGAGCTTGTATACAGTAACAACTGGCTGGCTCTAACGCGGATTCCGGAGGGGTTGAAAGTGTCAACTACTATCGAGATGTCTTCTATCATCCCAACCTTGATTCCATCGAATCAGGACCAATCTCCCTCCTCTACTGACCAATGCTCAATCTTCTCATTTATTGATTCTATCAACCCTGCAAGAATTCTGAACAAATCACTGTAGCGTTTCATGTTGTAGTGCGTGGTGCGTCTATTACAGGAAGCACAGCAGGTCATCACTGCTTGCAATAGCACTTCTTATACGTTGGAGTCTACGTATTTGTCAACTTATCATGGTCTTCCTGTTTCACAAAGCCTTCTACAACGTTCTCCAAGCCACTCACTTCCTGCGCCAGTCATCCTTCTCGCAAATGGCTTCTGCAATTTCTCAGGTACAATCGGTCTGGAAGTATATAGCAGAATTCAAGTCAAAGGACCTTTTGTGGACTAAAACAAAGCCTCCTGGTGGTCAATTGGTTTCAACACTCACACAACACAAATGGAAATTAGAAAGACAAGGTTATTAAGAAAAATATATTGCAAAGGGGCATTAATGATCTGAAGGCATGCATCCCAATGTATTTGTATTATTTTAGTTCTAGCAAGAAAAGACGAATATGTTTGTGCCAGCCATTTTGATTTCTACTGTATTGTCCAGCGCTTTGATAGTAAATGAAACGGGAAGCTAAAGCGTCCATTCTCGGCTCCAAGTCCCTTCCAAAACTTTCATCCACTCTCTTGCATGTCCATTTTCATGGGTCCGCTGTTTAAGAGAATTACCCAACCACAGGAGTGTTCGGCGGCTAGTTTTGCTTTGATAAGGATTAATCGCTTGGAGATGCAAGTTCATACTGAACAAAGGCCGTGTGTTTCTACCTTGCGCCGGCGGAACGGGGCGAAATGGAAAGCCGCCTACGCGACGATATCCGCATATAAAGACTTGCCTAAGCCACGTCCTGTAACACGACGGTTCCCGATTGTGGCAACAAACAAGACGACGTACCTTCCCCATGGCGCTATTCAAGGGACTTCTTGGCGTAGCCAGCGCCTTATTGATTTTGTACACCCCTGCGATGAGTCTATCCATCAATCCAGCTATCTCACTCGAAGTTGCAGATCCGATAGGAAATTTTTCCTCCGGCCCTCTTAAATCCCGCTGCACCGACTCTCCGCATTGGATGAGCGGAGCCTACAACGCCGATGATTGTGCATTTGCACTACGTGCCCTTTTCTGGATCGCAGTCCGACGCCAGCCGCTTGAAATATACGACTTCCTCGCCGAAGGCGAGATACCTAGCTCCTCATACCCTGTTGTCGAGACACCCAAGAGATTTGTCAAAGGCACGTGTACTGTTGCGATTGTGATGCTGAAGTTTTTCGACGGGGCTGGTGTAAGGTTACCGGATCAACCAGTGTCTGTGCCAACCCCAGGGTCAGATATAGCGACCTGGCAGGCTCTGTGGGCAGCGGCGACGAGGATCCATTCAAGGTGCGGTGGGAACTCTGCTATGGGATGGGAGACAGGGGGGTATGAAGGGGGGATTGGCATTTTCATATGGGGCACTCGGTCCGCGATCGATAGAAGCGTCTTTTAGGTTGGGGAGGCGGTCCCCCACGTCCGCATCTCGCTTTAAAATCCGTCTAAGAGCTAAGGGCTTTGGCTTCCTTTCGTCGGAAAAGACTCGTATACAGAAAAGATGGCTGGCGTGGTTGGTGCACTGGTAGAAAGCAATGGATAGATCCGAGCTATCTTTGCAGATTCAGGCTGGCGAAACTCCGGCGCTGAGACTACGATAAGGGCGTGCATCGTTTGTTAGGATAGCTTCTCTCGAACTTGGGGAGTAGAACCACCTTGGTATACCATACCTTAGCGATGGCGAATTTGTGCTCAATATAACATAGGACTCTGTACGGATAGATCTCGAGATGCTGTAGACATCGCTGCACCAGCCACTATATAGAAACAGGGGTCAACAGACACCAATTCAATCACATCTATCTTCATCACAAAGTGGTTCTGACCCTTGTAGCGTTATAACCACTCTGTAACAAATAATGGAAAAGCCATGATGCTCATATCATTAATGCACCGCGTTGAGAGTCTAAAAAAAGAATGATGTAGGGTGGTCTTGCCATCATGATATATATTCTATCACCGCTCAAACGCACAGCTCTGCCTACAACTGCGGGTTGAAGTCAATACTCTCGTATGATTTGAGAAACAACTAGATGGCTAGGGTAGTAGGGTTGGGAGAAACACGTTTTGGCCATCGTTGGCTGAAATCCTCCGTGTCTGAAGAAATATCGGTTAACGTTATCTGAAATCCCTGTTGTCGATCCCATTGCACTTCACCAAGAGAGCTCGCCACCCCGCATTCGAGTTATACAGTACAGTACGGATACTGTAAGTACACATGCTGTATTAACGATTTAATGATCCATATTCCACCAAGGATGCGTAAAGGGACTCATAGCTGTCTAGAATGTAAGGTTATGAACGAGAAAACCAGCACGACGCTAGGATTGACGAAGCTACAGGTAGACGCAGAAAGATTCGTTGCATTCCCCGGCCAGAAGATCCTTCTACGTGCTCCGAATGCTTTTCTCGAGGCACACGATGCCGAGAGCAGAAACAGGGAGAGCCATACCCGGCTCCTGTCGAAGACAGGCCACCGCCAAATTTGCGAGAAAGGGTGGCGCGGTTGGAGCATGCTGTCAAATCGATGCATTCCATGCTGACGCGCAACGGTGCAGAGGCCGGGAATACTGCTCCAGAACGAGATGCAGCGGAGGCATTAAACAGTCTTCAGTCTGACACTACATTAAACGGGCACACGTCCAGTGATCCATCTAGTATATACTCTAACTACAACGAGAACGCTCCACTGCTTTCTATGTTCGACAATGCAGTTGTAAGTACTTCCATAACATGCTCTTACAACGACCAGCTACTGATTATGGTACTCGTAGTTGAGCAAAGAAATACAGCCAGCGCAACGTCGACACCCTCAAGATACCTGCCATGAAACACTGTTGGATGCGAGTGGACCTGGTGATAAAGCTAAAGCGAAGCATGACCGCATTCGCCATGTTCTTCTCAACCTACTCCCTGCTGAGCACGATCTGCATACGATTTTAGAGTCCACAACGGCATGGTGGGACTCATGGCGGCTCCTGTTCCCGGAGATATCTGTCAGCAAAGAGGAGAAGACACTCAAAAATCACATCCTTGGGGCACTTAAAGAGGAAAGTCCAGTAAGTATTGCTCGAGGTTTGATCTGTCTAGGCATATGTTTCCGGCAAACGCGCCCAGGAGCCGACAATAGCTCCTTATACTTTTCTCGTTCGCCGAAAGACACTTTGGTTTATTACCTGAGTGTTGTTGATCAGCATATCATCGCCGATGACGAGTATGCAGGATCATGCGATGGTCTAGAGTTGATTGTTCTAGTAGCAAAAACTCATGTTAACCTTGGACATCCTCGCAAAGGGTGGCTTCTTCTCCGCCGAGGAGTAGCTATTGCCCAGCTCATAGGTCTTCATCCAGACCGGACACTGATGGCCGAGAAGCCAGATGCCTCAACGGAAAGACGTGAAAACACCTGGTGGTCACTTTATATGGTAGATCGGTATATCAGCTTGCTCTTGGGGTTGCCATACGCATTGAGCGATGGTCCAGTTGTCAAAGAAGCAGTCGAGAAATGTATCGACCCGACGGGCAGATACCAACGAAAGATTGCCATGATAGTTGGCGATATCATCGACAGAAATCAGGTGTCTTCCGGTCCATCATTACCCCTGACGCTCGAGATTGATCAGAATCTGGAGAATGTCGCCAGAATCATGTCTGACGATTGGTGGGATATCGAATCAGCCCGCTCATCTCAAACTATCTCCGTCGAGGAGTCTTTTTGTCGCAAGGGGACACAGCTCTGGCATTTTCAGACGAAAGCTTTCCTACATCTGCCATTCATGCTACAATCTGCAACGGATCGCCGCTACGAGTACAACCGTTATGCTTGCTTGGATGCAGCTCGCCAAATGCTCCATCGATACCACCTTTTCAGGCTGGATGATAAAGGGCCATACTTCATCTGTAAAATCATGGATTTCCAGGTTTTCAACGCGGTAGTGCTGTTACTCCTAGGCCTGCTCGGTTATGGAGGCACATCTGCTCCGCGAGATGCGGAAGACGGAGACTTAAAACTGATAGAGACCACTCTGAGCATCCTTCGTGGCGCATCAAATGCTGAACCAGATGACGCAATGCTCTCGCAAGCCGTCGAAGCTATTGAGACACTGGCAGCATTCCGTAGTGAAAACGCTGCAGGGGATGAGCGCCGGTCGGGAAAAAACTGCAGAATCGTCATTCCATACTTTGGAACAATCAATATATCCCCCGGATCGAGGTTTTTGGCTTCAAAAATCAGGAATGGCAGCTTAGATAACCCATCACACGGCAATCCAATACTAGTTGGAGGCTTGCAACCAACGCCGCCAAGCGATATTTCGTCTGTGATGCCAAACTTGGATCTCGATCCAAACGCACCGTTTGAATTTCCACATATCGATATAGATTGGTCAAGTATTGTCAATATGGACCTGGATCAAAACTGGGATTGGAATCAACTGGGTATCTAATAAATCCAGAATCTCAGACAAAACATGTATCCTTACTGCAAAATCTTACAGGCTCAACCTCGCCTCTTTCACGACACACGTTGACGACTTCAGTTCTTGCTAGGTATTATCTTCCATGACGACGAACCATCCTACGCAACTTCGCGAGGGAATTATATTAGATGTTGCTAGAGATGCTCACGCTGGCTCGCCGGCCGGTCCGCCACCAGTCCCATGGATAAGGCGTACTTTACCTGGAAGACTCTGAAACCCGAACGTAGGCGACCACAACCCTGGGCCGTGGACCATCACAACGCCACTCAGTACGGTAGTCCAGTCGGCCCCTAAAATTGACATGAGAGAGACGTGTTAGGTCACTAAGCTGTGATAGGGTCTAAAATATCTCGATTGGCGATTCCTCAATAAGGTTAAAGCGAGCTTCAATCCGGTTAGAGACCAACAAACCTCATTTGAACCGTGGAGACCGTGTTCCCCCCGAAGCCCCCCAGTCCCCACACGCCAGCCACGCCAGTCACCAGGTTCGTGCCGCAGTTGTGCGCCAGCGCTGCCTTGACGATCATGTCATGCAAGAACGATAAGAAGCTCTACAGTACCGAATACCGACTAACCGATGTTTTATAATAATGGTTATTATCATTAAACCGCAGGAAAACTCTCAATTCGAAGTAACTCACTAATATACCTTCTTATTATCGCACTACCCTTCAACTCGGATCCATCACATTAGTATTGCCTCACCGACGGTGTATCTCCCGTGACAAGGGAATAGCGCACCTCCGCTCGTTTTCTTTGATCGATGGGAAAGCCTCACACTTCTCGCAATACAACATGTCAAGTGTGACAGTTACCAAATTCTTACCATTGATTTCAGAGCGAAATTTCCTTGTACGTCCACCATCTAGTACTATACATACGGATACAGATATTGCATTGCTTCAGTCAGCCGCTGACTTCTAATGAAGGGCCTTGCTTGGGGTTGTGTAGCTGTCTCGTTCTTTTTCCTCGCTTTCAGAATCTATGTACGCTTTCGCATATTTCGCCGACTTTTCAACGATGATGTCCTGATCAGTTTTGCTTGGCTCATCCTCCTTGCCACAGTAATTCTATTGCTGATCGACAGATCACTCGAGCTTATCTAAATAGCCTATCGGGTAGCGACCGACGAGATTGAACCGCCTGCGTGTTTTCTACAGCACCTTATGACCTGGAACCACATCTTGTTGGCAGAAAGTTACTTGCATCTGTGCGGCTTATGGGCTGTCAAGTTTTCGTTTTTGGCGCTTTTACGCAGACTTGGCTATCATGTTAAAGGCCAGAAGGTAATTTGGTGGAGTGTTTCAATACTCACAGTCGCAGGTTTCATTATTTCTGTTAGCATATTGTTGTCTCCTTGCGGGCCTGGTAGGCACTCAAACTGTGAGTACTTTGCTATACCTCCAGGTCACGTTGTGATGTTCGACAGCGAGGTGTGATCAAGTCTACAACAAAAGGCCGCCATTCTAGCAATGTTCTCCCTCACAGTCATAACAATGGCGCTTGCAATAATAAGGGCGGCATTAGGTCTAAGGGGATTTAGGGATGACAATACGTGGTTTTTCATCTGCACCACCATAGAACTGTCTACCAGTAAGCCTACTCAGGCCCTGTTCCCTTGCTCTGCTGATGTGCTGTCTATTTCCTTCTTCAGCAATCATGGTAGCTTGTCTCGTGTCCTACTGATCCCTCTTTACCAGCCAAACTAAGCCGAGGCCATTAAGGGCAGTCACTGTAAGAACGCTACCTTATAGTGAGACATCCAAGCAAGGACCTCCTTACACAGGAGCTACCGCCGTTAATATGCACAGAGAAGGCAGCGAAAACTCGCTAGTGAATCACCAGAGAAACGAAATCATGGAGTTGGATAGGATTCACGTGAGGAACGAGTATAGCGATCGATCCTACGGATAGGCATAAATGAACATTAGGTGTCGCATTGCCTGCATACTGGGTTCAAGTGAAGGTACAAAAGCAAACACGAGTCCAGGACCGTCCAACCAATTCAATAATATTACTGGTCACAACCACGACGAGAAACTGAAGGACAAGTTGAGACTTCATGACCAGGTTTGCATTTGAAAAGTTGGTTCGGAGAAGGTGCCAAAAAAATAACAGGGCAAACATGAAAAGTGCCAAAATACAACAAGTGCACGGCGCGGGAGAAGAGACGCGTAAGCATAAGCAACGAGTCCAACTTAATTCACAAATAACCAGATTTACGCCAAAACCCTTCGAATCCCTCACTCAACCTCCGTACGCATCGAAAATCTTCCGATACTCCTGCGCCCTGTTGTCCTCCCACCTGAGACTCGTATTGTCAACATAGAACGGCTCCTCCACGCTCGCTTCCTCTCCCTTCTCCTCTTCCCAGTCTTCCCACTCCTCTCTTCGACCATACTCCTCTTGTCCTCCATACACAGTCTCACGCCTCCCTCCTCTCTCCTCCGCCTGCCCACCATCCCAAGTCTGCCTCCATTTTTGTGTCGCTCTCTCCCTCGGACCCTCAACCTCCATCACTTCCTCCCCCTTCTCCCACCTCCTGATCATCTTCCGATCATGCAGCACATCCCACACCGCCCCCTTCCTCCACCCCTTATCCACCCTCCCCATCCGATCAACCCCCTCCCCAACAAACGCCACAATCTCCGGAATCCCCCTACCCTTCTTTTGCCGCCCGCGCGCCAGCATCCCAACCGCCTCCCTCGCATTCTCGTCCCGCCAGAACGCCCCCAGCGTGCAAACCCCGCACGGCCGGCCCGGCTGCCCGATATCTTCGGGCCGGAAAAACGGCCGCCATTTCTTTACGGCCTCGAGGAACGTTTGCGTGCAGGCGGAGGGCGTCAAGGGTGACGACAGCAACCGCCTCAGGCGCGGCCAGAGCTCCTCGCCGAGCAGATCGAGCAGGTAGTATACATATGGCGGCGAGATGGCGGCGTGAGCGGCGCAGAATGTGGTATCGGCGAACAAGCGTTTGCGGATCGCGCTGGGCAGTTTTAGCGGGAAGGGCAATTTTCGGATCAGCTGCGCTTGGAAGGGGTCGGAGGGGTTTATTGCTAATATTGCTGTTAGCCGTGGGATATGTGAGGGGATTGGGTGGACGGAGTCTGGTTTTTTGGTGGTTGGGGTGCTGGTTTGAGATAGGAATGGGGCGGTGTGGGTTTGCTCTTGTTGTTGGGGCTCTGCTGGTTCGGGGGCGTAGGGGATGGTGTTGGTGGGGTGTTCTTGTTGTTGTTGTTGTTCGTGTTGAGGATAGGAGGGGTAGGGGTTGGGATTTTGTTGCTGGTGGTAGGGGGAAGAGGTGGGTATGGTGGGTTTTTCTTGTTGTTGTTGGTAAGGGGAATAGGCAGGTACGGTAGGTTTTTGTTGGTACGGCCAAGAATAGGGGTCCAGTTCTTCTTGCTTGTGTTGGTCGTCCCAAGAATACACATCTCCTTTCAGCTCTGCAGGCTCTTCGCGTGCATACGAACCTGCATATTTTTGGTCGTCCCAATTACACCGTTCCTCCTCACGCCCTTCCTGTCGATATGACTCAGCATGTTGCTGGTCTTCCCACTTACACGTCTCCCCCACCTCCTCCTCACGCTCATCGTCCTGTTGGTACGATTGCGCATAAGGATTCGGATCCTCGTACTGCGAACTCCTGTGCGAGGACCTACTGCGGTGGTACTGGAACAGCGACGGCGGATCGGTATGATAGCTCGGCGGGTCCGAAACATGCGGGTCCGGTGGAAGGCGGTAGTACGTGCTGGCGGGAACTGCAGCTGGGGTAGGGGCTTTGGCGTTCTTCTTGCTGAAGCGGCGGAAGAGGGGCATGGTGTCCTACGATGGGTTGGCGAGGCTACTACTGGTGGTTAGAGGTTGCGAGGCCTATTTTTTTTGGTAAGTTAGTTTTCAGTGAGAGTGGCGGGCTGAGCTGAGCGTCAGTGTCTTGGTTTGGTTTTGGAGCAAGTCAAGTCAGCAGGCGGGCAGGCAGTCGGTCACTTTCACTTGAGCGCGAGGGAGCGATGGGGGAGGAAGAGAAGGGAAGAGAATAGGGGGGGTTGGAAGGGGGTTTTTAGAGTCGAGGGGGTTTGGAGGGTTGGTTGGGTTGGGACAATAAATAATGGGGATTGTTTCTCTTTCTTTCTTTCTTTCTTGTTGTCGTTTGTTCTGGATAAGTGGGGACTTTTGTTCTGGGAGGGGAGGGGTGCTTTGTTCTTTGCTGGAACAAGGGAATTGGATGGGATGGGATGGGATGGGATGGTTGGGTCTGCGAGGTTGGCCATATGTACTGGGGAAAGATCATAGCTACACCTTTCTTTCCCCTTACGTAGAGAAGTCTTCTCTTCATCGTCGCGGATATGCTTCAGGCAAAAAAGCATGAGAATAGATTTCGGGAGATGACAGAAAATTTAACATGTAGTATAACCTCAACTAGGAGAATCTACTCTGGTTGACCAAAGACGGGAATCCCCCATTCCCCTTCTCGCAAGATTAGGTAAAGTAATAATCACAACAAACTCCTGATGAAGAAAATTGAAATATGTGTACAATGTCCACCCTTACAATCTGTCGTTGCCCATAAACAACCAGAAACGGAACCTATGTACACATTTAAACCCATCTCAACCCAGGCGCTACCGACTACTCTCCATCCCAATAATTCCCCCAGTCCTCCCATGCATGCTCCCCGCCACCCTTTCCCTCAGGCCCCGGAAACTGTCATTCTTAGAAATGGAGCTTGCGGTCCTCTTACGCGGGCTTCTTCTTAGTAGACTCCGGGCTTCCTTTTCCTCTTGCGCTTCTTCGGCTAGCACGCTTGGACCGCCGTAATTCTTGTCATCGAGAACTTGCTGCCGGGATGCGGCGGCTTGTAGCTCGGCTTTGCCTCGTGGAGCGTGGGGGAGTGGATTTGAGATGGAGATGGCTGATGTGCCTGACGGGTTGCGGAGCGAGTCTTGGTAAGGTTGGGGGCGTTGGGTGAGATTGTCCCTGGGGTTCGAACTTGTGATGGTGGATTTTGTGTTGTCCTTATCGACAAGTTTTTGGGCTGCAATGCGGGAGCGTTCGTAGCGGGCTGATACGTCGCCTCCGGTCCAGACTGTGCCGAGCCATCGATCCCAGAAGGTGAAGAATGGTTGCGAGAAATTGGTCTAGATATTTTGTTAGAAGTAGGTATCTTTCTGAAGCGTGGAAACTTGCCTTGATGCCCCAAGTTTGGTGGTGCACGTCGTGATATCCGGAATTGTTCGAAGTCAAGTGCTGAAGAGGATCCCATGGCAGAGCATAGCCGCAATGGTCATCGACTGTTTTGATCGTTGAGCCTGTGAAGAACCATATTCCTTGGCGAGTCCCCATTCCGGCTATCTTATATCCAATGCTCGCGCCGACCGTATCAAGTAAGAAACCCTCAAAAGGATGGTTGTAGAGCGCTCCATATGCATAAGGCATGTACAGGCGGTGGTGTCGAGAATGAAATGTCGTGTAGAGCCATTTGTTCATATGCATGAGACGATGTAGAAAGTACTGCCACGTGTCGAGCCACAGTATCGCAACACCGTATTGAAGCGCAGGGAAGAGGTACCAGTATATTATACTCGCAAACCTAAGCTCCCATCCTGTAAAGCTGGGTGCGGTTGATGTATAGCTGGTGGCACCGTTGATACTGGTGTTCAGCAACGGATACTGTCCTCCTAGTATTGCGCCTGCAAGCATAGGGTACGATAGAGCCAAATTCTTCGACAATCCAACAGCATTGACACCAACCAGGGACAGCAGCCAGGGCAAAGCTCTTTCGGCGATCCGTATCCTTCTCGCCCAGACTGCAATATCGTACTCTTCTTTCCCAAATGTATCGTCCGGTTCAGTCATTCCTAGCAGTGTCCCCACCAGAATCTGCACCACTTGTTGGATTATAACATCTCGCATAACTTCCCACCTTCCCACCCTATTCCTTTTCGCGACCTCCGCGGGTGTATGTAGCCGGTACTGAGGAAAGTAGTCCATTGTGTCGAACCAGTGAAAGAACATTGATAACCCCCAATATGCTGCAATCGGTAATAGTAATGTTAGAAGTTTGTCGGGTATCGGAGCGATCAGCGAAGGGAGAGGGTGGATTTCATAGGAAGGAAGAGGTGGTAAACCCCCATCGTAAGGGAATGTGTAGCTTGCCATGGCCGAAGTCTTGCAAAGTTGGTGCGCTCTCCTCTCAGTCCTATGAAGCTTTTTACAATTGTAGGATCAGGGGAAAGTAATCGCCCAAACGGCCAGTCTGCGGCTGTCGGTTGCGAGCAGCCAGGAAGGAGAAACAACTTGATTGAAATTAGATAGGATACGAAAGATCAGTATCGTGATAAAGGGAGATGAAGGATTGTATTGAATGGTACGACAATGTATTGTTCGGTTACGGTATCGTGAGATGCATTCTGTGTAGTAATCCAACTGCACGTCACAGCCCCCATTTGCCACTTCAGCCTGAGCTAACTGTAAGCGGGAACGCTTTTTGCCTCGGTCGGCTACATAGATTTCCCGCTTCCGCCCTCGAACCCCACCAACACCAAACTCTGAGAATTCCACAACCTTTCATCTCAACGTTTGTCGCAAGTCGAAGGAAGGCACGGTAGGGCGCGTGCGATTCACTTATTATCATTTTCCTCGCAACGTTTGCTTACGATTCCTTCACTTTCTCATCATGTTGATCTATAAGGTTTGTATTCCTCCCAACTCCGCAAAGTATCAGCAATCTCAATTGCATCTTGCACTGCATGAGAACTACGCTGATACTCCAGTGCTAAAGGACATTGTTACCGGCGATGAGATCGTCTCCGATACATGGGATATGAAGGAGGTCGAGGGAGCTGTCTACGAGATCGACTGCAAGAGGGTGACTGAAGGCGCCGAGCAAATTGGTCAGTCCGTTTCCCAAGAAAGGGGCTATCAGCGACAACACGAAGCGACCGTGAAGAACATAATCATAATAACTCTTCCATTACCTTCTAGATATTGGGGCCAATCCATCCGCGGAAGAACAAGAGGAGACTCTCGACCAAGGAACAAAGCAAGTAATTGATGTGCCCAATGCCTTTCGCCTAGTCTATATGGGCAATCAAGATACGGGGGAGCGAGCTTTCAAACAAAAGGCGGATTACTTCAAGCAGCTCAAGGGTAGGTCAATTCCAATGCACCACATCGCTGGGCCACATATAAGGAACAGCATTAGTCAGTAGCTGATACCGTGAGCGCTGGTCTTTAGTATACCTAAAGAAGGTCGTCGAAAAGCTCAAGGAGGACCCGAATAATGACGCCGAATTCATCAAGGCATTTCAGTCCAGGGTCGCGGACTACTATAAAAAAGTCATCGGGCCTAATTTCGAGGATTACGAGTTTTACACTGGCCAGTCGACGGATGATGAAGGAATGTAAGAGAATCTCATGCTTGATTAATTCCGTTTTCGCTGACTTGGTGTCCGCTGACATACGTGCTGCAGGGTCGTCCTTTTGAACTACCGCGAGGATGGTGTTACGCCATATCTTACAGTTTGGAAGGATGGTTTGAAGGGTCAGAAATTTTAGACGCTGTCCACTGAGGTGCTCAGCCTCGGCTGTAGATAAGAATCATTGACAACTCAGTCTATCCATAGTACTGCGTAGGAAAGAAAAGGGATCCCTGGTCGTTCTTGAATTGCAGCATACTATATGACAGGTGCCTCTTTGGAAAGATTTGAGCATAGAGGAGGAAGGCAGCTTCGGCTGCCCCTCCACTGCTGCAACCGAGTGAAATCGTATTCATCCTGAAATTCCCTATTCGACACCTGGTCTTGGGGGAAGATTTAATTTGTCCAGTCATTCCCCAGGTACAGCTTCTAATCAAAAGCTTAGACGTCCGTAATTCGGTACTTCTGCTGATAATCCTCGAGAGATTCCTCTGTAGGCCTAAATAGTACTTGAACCTTACCACGTTATCAAATCTCCATCGTTAGCAACCATCACTCGTAATCCAATAGTCTTTTCAAGCTCGATCCCACCACCTTTTCAGGCTATTCACAATAGCCCATCCTCCATCCTCCATCCTCCATTTCCTTACCCTACGCATACTTTTGGGGTGTGGCTTTGGCCCTTCTCCTTGGAGCGCGATCGCCAATCATGGTCCGGCTGCTCTCTTTGATGTAGCGCACGATACCTTCCACCTTTCTATCTATTAGGTTCCTACCCCTTATTCTTCAAAAGCCGGAAGGCCGCCCTGTATGAACCTTACTATTAGAGATTCCCTCCCTCTCCGTTTCACTAGACCCACTCTTCTTACCACATCTCCGGCACTTGATGTGTTGGGCGGCCCTTCCTTTCGTACGTTTTGCCCGCGCCTTCTTTTCACGATCTTTCTCTGTGCGTTTCGCCTTTACTGCTTCGAAGAATTCCCGGCCACTAAGCTCGGGGCCAGTGTAACAGAGCTCCCCACAGTCATAACACCTCGTCCTCGAGACGCCATCCATAGTGACAAGTTGTCCAAAGCTGAGCTCCTTCTTGTCAATGCCACAATGAATGCACCATCTCTCATGGCAGAGTTCCCCGCCAAGCCCACGAGTTCGCGATTTATGCTTGTCGATGAACTGTGATACAGGAAGCATACGTGCACACAGATAGCAGGGAAGGTGGTCCGGCGGGATGAGGCAGGGATAGTGAAGCTCTGCGATGGAAAGGGTCTTCTTGCGGCTCTTTCCCTGAAAGTGTCCAAGGTTCGGGAGTTCAGATTTGGGGAGGTGAAAGCGTAGACGACGGTGGGTACGTCGAAGGATGAACCGCTCCGGAAAGGGGAGAAGATGGGTGAAGATCTCTTCGTGTAACTCGAGCGGGAGTGTGATGAGGCTCGGAGCTGCGGTGCTTTCAGGTGACACAACGACGGTAGGCATGTTGTATTGCCGTCAAGTTATTAGGAGGTTGTAGGCAAGGCGCTAGCTGATGTGCGGACGTTGAGATCGAAAAATTGGTTGATCCTTTGGGTTGGAAGACGAATTTTTGCGTGTGGCCAGATGCTATACTGATTGCAACTATGTATGCCAAGATCCCCTCTACGAAGTCGTTGCTGGAATGTTTGAGTATTGCTGAAGACCTATAGGGGCTTACAATACTTGAAGCGATGCTGCTCCAATGAGGTGTTGGCAATCTTAAATCACTGGCTATCGTGTTAGCTCGTATAAGCATGAGGTGGGCAAGATGCATTACTTATGTTCGCAAGAAGTATCGAATGAGCCGTGACACTGAACGACGAGGTAACAATCTGATATTGCGATCAGCGCTGAGCCGCAAGTACTGAACGGAGTGATGGTGCAGAAAGTGAGGGTTGTAGGAGCTTAGAAGAGGGTAGGTGTAAATGATGTGTTGCCGTTAGGACAAGGTTTTAACTGAGGTTAAAGTGAATAGAAAAGTAGATTCGGCATTGTACTCTTAATTAGTGATATCGAATTAACAAGAGGATTCGTAGCGTAGTTGAGATAACACCGACAGTCATCGATATAGCAACAGAACATAAGCAATGTTATGGTATATGTGTAATGCGATTCCTTGACAATACCTTACTCAGTACGAGAAATATGGATTCACTGCTCGAACAGCTAAGGCTGTCTACAAAGCTAGGAGACTCACTCACAAAGAGGAAGACCACGTTACGGCGGTATGTAGTCATGACCAATAAGAAAACTAGAACTAGAGTAGAAACTCCAGACCGTAAGCAATACAGATAGAAAAGAACATGAACCAATACGAACTACCGGATGCTGAAAAGCGCCTACCAAGCCTACAGCCATTCTCAATGCTTATGTCCATACAGAACTCGTAATCCTAATCTTCCATTTACAACCGTGCTCCCTCCTCAACTCTCCCCTCCTTCCTGAGCCCCTTCGCAATACCCCTACTGATCCAATCACTGATGGCCATATTTGTGACCATAGGATTTACTCCACTTGCACTCGGGAATACACTCGCATCCGCCACGTACAGTCCCTCAGTGCCCCACACCTTACCAGTGGAATCCACAACGCTGGTCCGCTCTTTGTTTCCCATCCTACACGTTCCCATCTGATGAGCACTGCCGTATACCGTATCTGGTGCATTGGCCCCTTTTTTTCGCACTAGCTCCAACCAAGCCTGGAATTTCGCGTCATTTACCCCCTCTCCAGCGTCGGGTATGTTATTATCTCGGAAAAAGGTGGGTATACCAGCCGTAGTAAAGATAATCTCTGTTGCACCAGAGACGTACAGGATCTTCGCTGCAGCCAGTACTCCCTCCAATGCATGCCTTGCATCAAAGGCACTAGGAGTATATGCCATTCTTAACCGTCCGTCTATGGGATCAGGATAGACGCGGCCGCTATCGCGATCTCGAACAAGGGAGATGTGGCCTGTCATGTGATTGGCCTTGGAGCATAGCATCTTATAATCCAGGCCACCGGTCCACCGAAGGAACGGTAGGATCCAGCCTGGTATCATGGTCATGGCTTCAATTTTAGTGCCGTGACCATGACCGTCGAGGTTTTGGAACTCGTCGCATACAGTGGTAAGTATCCCGCCTTCCCATGGACGGGTCTCTTCGGGAAAGGTGGCGGCAATGAGTGCAACTAGTCAACCAGTTTTAGTAGAAGTGGAGGAACCTAAATGAGGAGGCTGGACAAACCTGGATGTAAATGAAGGTTTCGGCCAATCTGAGGGTTGCTAAGACCACTTCGCAACAGAAGCAGAGGGCTCTGAAGAGTACCAGCAGAGACAATGACGCGTTTGGCTTTGATAATGACTCGGCGAATGATTTGATCCGTACCGTTCACGCCACCGTGACTGTCTCTTGATCTCCGAAGACCTTCCACACCTGTAGCAACTTTTTTCCCTTTTATGTTTTCAAAGGTTACCTTGTCAGCCTGGAAACCTTCGATAAACTTGGCCCCAGCCCTTTCGGCGTCAGGTAGAAAAGAAACGACAGGACCTTGCTTCTCAGCGGCGCCACAGCCAAGCGTACAATAACCACAGTAATGTTTTTTTCCGGCCGTGTTTTGGGGTACTAGTTTGGCACTGTAGCCGAGTTTCCTGGCTCCTTCGAGAAGGACTTCATTGGTCGGGTTATGTTCGACATGAGCAGCCGAGACTCCCATACGATGGCACACACGATCCAGCGAATCTTGGAACTCGGAAGAAGTGAAGAATGGTAACCCACCGTCCGCCCATTCCTTGCGTACAAAAGCTTGGGTCTGTAACGAGGCAGACCAGTTGACGGTTCCGCCTCCGCCCCAAGCTTGACCTGCTAGGACGGCAATACTACTGTCATCTGAAAGGTCTACACCTCCATTCATGAACAAGTGGACATCAGCATCGGATTTTGACATTGGCAGATACTCTGGAGGGTAATGGTACGCCTTTTCAACGACTATGACTCGATGGCCCGATTCGACGGCAATGTTCTTCGCGCAGACGCCTCCACCACAGCCACTGCCCACAATGACTACGTCAGTTTCAATCACTGCAGGTTCTGTTCCAGGCGGGAACTGGATGAAGCTGTAGTCGAAGCCTTTACCAGGTTTTCCGTGTACCGGTATTCGAGGAAATCCAAGCACAGGGCCAAGGGCGGCGCTTGTTTTCGTCCAGGCTGCTGTCATCATGGCCTGCAGTGCTCTGGCGCTTTGATTAAGGGGCGGTAGATAGGATTTCTCCCAATTCTGCAAGATCTGTTGCCGGATCTGAACAGGCTGAAGGTGGAAAGAGGTTGTGTAGCCGGTAGTCAATAGACATCCAGCCCGGGTACTAAGACATCTTTAAGCTCGCTACTCTCATGGCATCACTCGCAGCTGCTGCTCACTCTAAGGTAGATAGGATGACTCTTATCCCCTTCAACGCGTCTTGCCTCACGTAGTGCCCCAGCTGCCGATGTAACGTCTCTTTGAAACCCGGTGTGGAGCTTGCATTTTCTTGCAAATATTTGTGAGCTGTATCAGCAGCTTCAGCTGTTGGTATTGTCGTTTTGAGCTTAGAGATTGCTGTGGTGTATTTTGAGGCCGGAATCGAAAGCTTGTTGGGCGAGGGCGTTGAGGAGACGACGACAGAGGGGATTATGGTGTCTGCAATAGCCATCAGAGTGATCCATTGCGAGGCTGTAAGGACCTCCCCCTCGGGTGGTGAAGGCAAAGGACTGTCCAATGGGGCAAGTAGGTTCAATTCGGTGCTTGTCATCCTGTATAGATCTTACGGAGCCTAAGTCAGGCTCTGGGTGTTTAATATCTGTGTATTCTTCCATAATCAAAGATGCGCGGGGGCGATGGCCATCGGTATCAGGTTCTGGACTCCTTCAGACGCAGGCCTCGGTTCTGCTCGAATTGTGTTGTCACGTGCCTTAGTGGGGTAATGGATCAACATAGGTACCTAAGATTAGGGAACGAATAAAACCGTTTTTTCTACAAAAAACGTGTATAATACCTCTTAGCGGCTTTTTTGCTTCGCTTTTTTTGCTTTTTATTATCTAAGCATACAAGGGTCATTGATTGGAGGATTACCCTGCTGTCGCCACCTCGCTGTCGTCCGTTCTACTAGCTGACCTGCTTGCAGACCCCTACCTCTCTACCTCCAGCAATGCCTCCGCAACTTGGCGGTAGGCCTTTGAACCAGCTCGTCGTCGATAACTTCCAGCAGATAACCAGTCGATGAGGAGGAGCTATGTGAAATGGAGGATAGACTGTTGCAGGAGGAAATTGCTATGACCAGACTAAATCCTTCGAGCGAGGATATCCTCAACGAGTATTTGGATAGCGTCATCGACGGCCAGGTGCTTTTGGAGCTTCCTTTACATGGTGAAGGGGTCAACCTGCAGGCCAATTAACCCCCTATTAATTTGCTACTATAAATATATACCACCCCTGTGTTTAAAACCTCCTTCAAAAAACATGTATAAAACACGCTTTGAGCTAGCCTAAAGAAGGTAGTCAAAAAACATGTTTTAAACACGTTCGCACCCTACCTAAGATACCTTACCTTACCTTAGGGTATATCTCCCCGCATCTCCTTCTGCAGATGCTGATAGTCTGCATGCATCCTCGCCAAAACCCCGTATTCCGTACTGCCCTTCAAGTACCTACCTACTCCGTACGTACTCGGCACGAATTACTTCAAGAGAATGTCTAACTCCGATTGGACGGGTAGACCAGCAGCCTGCAGGGCTGAATGGCCGACTCAGCCTCGTTGGCGCAATAGTACGATTGAAATATATAAGAGAACTTTGCCATGTCAACGACATACTCCCTACAGTCACGGTGTTCTCAATCGTGTACACCCTGCCTGGTGGCATGCAACCAATGCTGCCAATCCGGAGGCGGTAGTATTTTCCAAACGATTGATGCGTTAATGGTTGTGTGTGGCGCTGTTCAGCTTCTTTAACCTGTACAGTTATTCCTTGAAGTATAGGCGCATATTTTTTACTATATCTACATTAATTGTTGCATGATGACGGCGGACTTCCAGCCGTCCAACGATGTTCTCACCAGTGTCTTGCGGGTTTTGGAACGTATTGAAGTCAAGTTAGAAAAGCAAGAGCAACGCGTAAAAAGTCTTGAAAAGGAGGCAAAAGTTGAACCTGATTCTTTGTATTCTGTCAAGAGGTTTGATGGCAGGACCAGAGCTAGGTCGCTTTTCGAAAAGACAAGCACCGTCGATCTTTCGTTGCCTTCTACTGTCCCTTACAGTATCTGGCGACTAGGTCATCCAAAGCCACATCAGATTCTCGATGTGCCATTCATGAAGGTGATCGAAGATCTAATTGGGGATTACTGGAAGATCCCCGACGATGGCCGTTTGCCGTTGAAGTCCTTTACACTTACCTCTGATAGTCCAATCGATGGGGACCAACCTACATCGTACTCACGAGCAATGCGCCAAATCGAGAAGGATTCAAGGGAGTTAGGTCGATTCGACACTGCTCTCAAAATCCAACCAGGGAACGATTTTCTGGTCGTGGACCTTGACTCAAAGAATAATGCTAGGTTGTATAGAGTTGGAGATAAAGCTATCGGAAGCCAGCTTAGGGTAGAGTATGGACATTCGCGCCATGCTCCATGGTCAAGGTTAATGTGATACACTTCTATTGCACGTGGTGTTCTTTCGCTGACTTAGGCTCAGATTGTACCAAGGCATGACGACTGGCGATAGTATTGATCCTCAGAAGAGGCAGCTTATCGGCGGGCTTTCAGATCCCATACCGTATTTTCAAAGAGGTGTTGCGGGCACGGGGCTATGGAGCCACATATTCTCTCATTTACAGCTTAAACAACGAAATACTACGGTAAATCCCTACTTGGACCCTGGGGCTGGCTTTCACACAACTTTCTATGACATTCGTGAGGGGAAAGACATGTTCGTGAATGAGCTGTGGAAGCATGGTCCCCTATATGACCACCCCCTCGGGTATTCTTTTAGACGATGTGCATACACAGTAAGCACAACTACAAGCAGCTAATTGGATGACTATCTTTATTGACTATCCAAAGTTGTATATTCCAGCTGCTGCAGACCCTGCCACCCCCAGCAGTGATGTTACTGGCAATATGATCGAGAATTGGACTATGTTAGTGCTTGCGCCTAATCACTTCTTCAACGAGCATAATAAATCTTTCCCAACGAAGGACCTTGCTCCTGAAAGATCGCAAAGTCTTGGACATTGCCTAGGCCGACTCACCCAGCGAGGTGCCGAGATGAATCTCATCGGTCAAGGGCTCGAGAGAATCAGCGAACGATGGGCAGATTTCCAAGTTTTCTTTGATTTTATTCTTGATAATGGGGATTCCCTAATGCAGCCCTACGAGCACGATAATTTGCTTTTTGATGACGGAGCGTTTTCAAGATCAAGAAGATACTTCTGGGCAATCAACTGCTTGTCAGAGTTTGAACTCTGCATAACAGACAATCTGATCCAATGGGAACTGTACAAGGAAGCTCGCGTTCAGCCCTCACTGGACGCTGAAATCCTCCCAGAGCTTGATCAGACTCAACTAAGAAACACGGAGAGACAGTACAATATCCTGCAAAATCAACGCGAGTACTTCAGACAAAAGCTTACTTCTACAAAGGCTTTGAGAGACGCTGTAAGTCCCTACTGGCTATGCTAGAAACCATGTCTAACCGTGGGCTATAGCTGTTTACAGCGAGCGCCGTTATCGAAAGTAGAGTGTCGACAAGGTTGAGTCAGAATGTTAAGCTCCTCACTTTTGTTAGCGTATTTTTCTTGCCATTGGCTTTTTGCACGGTAAGCCTTACCCTTATACAAATACATAGCGGCTCTTAATCCAAATAAGTATTACGCACTAATGCTGCACAGTCGCTCTGGAGCATCAATGATAAGTTTTCGTCGTCGATTTTAATATATGTTGTCATAATAGTGGCTTTCTCAACTTACATTATTGTGTTCAACATGAATGGGCTTGTTCACACTTTTAGTCGCCTGTACGAAGGTAAGAAAAGAAAGGTCGTACGCGCCATGCATTCCGATCCAGATGAGACATGGAAAGAACGAGGACAGAAATTCGAAGCATTCCGCCCAAAGCATGAAAACCCCCAGCCATCAGAGTGGTATGTTTTAATTTACGCAATCTTGAAACCTTCAAGCATCCTAGGGTTTGGTCAACAAAACAGTAGCAAGGATTCTGGACTGAAGAGAGACGTACGATCTGCCGCCTCATCCACAGGTCTGTTTAGCATGGCGCATCGCGTTGGCAGACGAGGGCACAGACCTCAGGAATCCTGGCGAGAAGATGAAGGATGGGTTATTGAAAGCCGCACCGACCCTTGATCTAGTTGGAAATAATCAAGAATTCTTACATTCGACTGTTACATTCGACTGAATTTCCGACTGAGTGCCTTCATCTCCATTTGGAGACGTTGAGCCTCGCTGTACCTCACCTATCTGGAACACGTTTTATGGCTGAAGGAAGACGAAGGTGCAAGCTGTAGTCATGGAACAAATCACGATTGAGGTGACAGGCAATTTCCATTTCCATTTCCATTTCGGTGCGATCGACCTTTCTAAAACAGCGTTTGTCAAGCCCAAGAAGAGAGCTCGTGCAGAGCCTGTGCAGAGCTTGTACAGAGCAAACATACACGCGTTTACTGCTAAGACGGTCGGCAAAGTCCATTGCATTGTTCAGATCAAATTTACCAGCCAAGGTCAAGGGGCTTACACTGCTCAATCGAAAGGGCTGGTACATCCACTTGTCTTAATGGCTGAGGATGTTGCTTCTGTGCAGGACAGGTTTTTGCCAAGCGTGTCTTGCTGTTCCCTGCCTAGAAGTCCCCCTTTTAATGGCTACGAGCTTCCCCCATGGGTTCATGGCGCGATCATATCCTTGCCTAAACGCATTCCTATGAGCGTTTGAATATTGGGCAACAGAGAACCTGCTTTCTCCTATCTGGGAATCTTCCGAAGAGTACCCGCTAAGTAATTCAAGATCTAAAAATTGGGATAGGAAGTTATCACCTGGCCAGCTTTGCCATTGAAAATGAGTTTCTGGCCCTTGATCTATCATAAGCCTGGCAACTTCAGACGATCAAACAGTCTTCTAAGTTCTCCTTAAAGGCTCCTCGTCAAAAAGAATGACTTCAGTCGGCGATTTCCCCTGTGCCCATGCCTCACATTTCCCTTTCCCCGTCTCCCAACGATCCTGTCCAAAAACCCTTCTCAATTCTGTTTTTCCCCAGCAGTGCCTGAACTTTTGCTGCCTGGCGTCCCACCGCTACGTCCGTTTCCAAATTGACTAACACCTGATTGGCTGGAACTGGTATTCTTGTCCCCTGCGGACTGAGCACGGGCTGCGAAGCCGCTCGACGACATGTCTTTGCTGCCCTTGTCCTGCGTTTATTGTTAGTATAGGGGGTAGTGGAACGTCAAAGCACTAGTACCTGGGTGGATTGGATGCGGGCTGCATCATCTTTGGTCATTTTGTTGGAAGACATCGTTGGTTAGGATCGGGTACTTGTCGTTTGAATATCTGGGACTAGATGTGGATATCAAGTTCCAATTTAAGACGAGGACTGTGATATGGAAGGGAAGTTGTGAAAGATCCAAGTGATCTCTATATACATCTGGCCTTCAGGAGCAGGTGGTGTGCCGTGCTTGCTGCGCTGTTTGCTCAAGTGGAAGGTAAGCAATCCTGCAACATTCCTAATCGGCTCACCGGCAACCACGCTAGGCTCGTTGGCTGCTGGTGGAACACACTCTACAACTTCTTGTCACAGTGCCTAGAAGACTGCGTTTGGCACAAACAAGTGACCGCTGCTGGTAACCGCCTGTTGGACGAATGGTGCGCCTTCCATCCCGAACACAGCCTCCCAGCTTTCCAGATGCACATACTGGTCCCGCAATACCAGTATGGATAGGAATTATAGCTTCCTCTATCACTACATTCGTGAATCTAGACAACAAGAGTCGTCTTTTCTTGATCACAACATCAGCAAAATTTTTATACATGTTCAACTGTAACGATTTCCATCACAGCTGGGCTTCAAGAAAACGCATTCGAAATCTGTTCAAGGTTACTGATAGGTAGCCATGCTGTGGCATGTTCACCTGACATTCCTAAATTAAGTGGAAGCGGCAGTATCCGTACAAGCAGGCCTTTCTGGGACAGAGAATTCGAGCAGAGCTGCCAAGAATGTGAGCATGTGTTAATTCTACTACTTGCCCATAGTTCAACAAACTACATTGACGTTGCGTTGAAGAGACATTGGCACGATGTTATATTGCTGCGTCAAGTTGCAAGATGTTCCGCAATCACAAGTCTACAGGGCACAGCTGTGCGCTCATTGGTTGTATTTGACAAGCGCCATATGTTGTGTAACCCCAACAGTCACGACTTTCAACCAATGCCGGCCTTGCTTTCTATCAGGATTTACCGCATTGATTGGCTTGATCGTAAAATGCTGCTGCATGTGCCAGGTATGGCTGCGCAGCACCAACGAGGCGGCCGCTCGGGCAAACAGCCTTTCCTCGATTCGATCCCTTTCCTTTCCCATTGCCACCTTTTCCAGCTAGCAACTACTGTTTTACTCTCTAAAAACTCCATTACCTAGCATGTCTGCGTTCTCGTGCTGGTTATCATCTATTGTACATGGATCCGCTGAGCACTGCTGCAAGCGGGATCGCTGTCATTTCCTTGACCATCCAACTCGCAGGTTCTGTGCGGGAAATTCACCGCTTTCTACGCAGCATCAACGAAGCTCCAAACGAACTAAAGCGGCTTGTTGATCTTCTTGAGCAGCTGGACTGCATCCTCGATGGAATTCGAGCTCTACAACCAAAGCAGAAGGACCAAGACGGCATACCCAATATGCATGCTGCTGTCATAAGAGCCTTACAAGATTGCCAGAGCAAATTGGAGCTTCTGGCAAGCTTTGTTGATAAAGCCAAGAACCGTTTGAACATATCTGGCAAGGTCTCGAAGACATGGGCTTCATTGAAGCTTATGCTGAAGAAAAAAGATTTGGATGAATTCGAAAGTCGACTGGAACAAGCCATGATCGGTTTACAGACGGCTATGATGATGAACATAGCGCACGTGCAGTATAAAGGCCTTTGACTGCTCAAGGGATTCCAGTAACACTGACCCTGGACAGAGTAAACCATACGCAAACCACCTCGACCCTTGTCAGCGAGATCTCCTTGCTCAGGTCAAGTCTCGTACCAGCTAGTCCAGTGACAGAGCTTTCAGATAGACCTAGAAAATCGTCCGTGGAAGTCGGAGTCAACACAATCAAACCATCAAACATCAATCCAGCAATGAACTCAAGACAACGTCAAGTTGTTATAAGTTCCTCGCACGCGACGCTTCTCGGGACTTTTGTTTATCGAACTATATACACGTATCGCAACTTGACACGCAAGACTTCTGCCGTATTAAAGTCAAAGCCTGTCGGTCATGAAACGGTTGTCACATTCATACCTTCGTTCTTTAGCCGCTGCGTAGAAATGCGCCTTGGTAATAATTATGGGAAGGTGTCGAGCACATTGACCAGCTACCAAGTGGTCAAGGCTGACGATTCGTTGTTCGAGGGTGTATGGAATGGATCCCCAATATTTCGAGCTTGTCAACTAGGTGATATAGAAGCTCTGAGGTCGGCGTTTAGTTATCAGGGTGTGTCGCCGTTTGTCGTGGACGAGAACGGTGATAGCCTGCTTCATGTAAAACCTTACGCATGTTCGTCAACGCCTTGAAACGCAAACTCACTGCTGTTAGGAGGCTGCGAGGTCCAGACAAGCAGATGTCTGCAGATTCCTGATTCAGCAAGGCCTAGACCCAAACTCTGGAGACTGGGAGGGCAGGTATGTGAAAGCTTTGACGTTGTCTCTACGTAGTCTTACTGATTACTGTGCAAATAATATAGGGTAGCATTGACGGGGATGATGTATACAACCGAAAATGAAGAATTGCCAGCACTAATGGAAACGCTTGAGACTATGGTGTCTTACGGCCAGACCGATCTGGTGACGATGAGCTACTTTGATTATATTGGATGGCTCCAGTATTCTCCTCCCCAGGTCTTCGAATACCTTCTGAATCAGGAACTAGTCGAAAGTTGTATCAAGAACTTAGAGAACCGGGAACGTCTCTTTCTACTTGGTAAGCTCTTAGAGAAGTATGGGGCCACGCAGAGCGAGGATTGGAAGCGTTTGATCAAGAGGTTCGTAAGGATGGGTGTCAATTATTATGACTACTCTTACCATACTCGCTCTCTCATCGATCATTGCTTTCTTCGTTGTAGAGACCCGATCGAGTCGCGTGTTGTGGGAGATGAATGGCTAGAAATTCTTTCCAGCACAGGTGTGGACGTTCACGACTATCTGCAGATGGAGATGCGGCGGCATCCTATGAAACCGCCACGCATTCGTCATCAGTTTCCTTATGTGGACGATAGACGCCGATTAATATTTTCTCTGGAGGGAACGCCGACCGTCTACTGGGAATGGTGGATAGACCCCAGAGAACCCGGATCGTTGGTCTGTAGCGAGTTTATATATCTCTGCCGAAACGATGGCGATTCCTTGTCCTATACCCCTAACAATGGGCCTTTCATTCGCCCTTACTGGAAATCTTGCGAAATATGTGTAAGTAATGATAGGGAGGCATCTTTTCTGAAGGATGGGAGAAATAACATAGAGCGCGCAAAGATTGTAAAGCAAGTAGAAGCCCGTTTTGAGCGCCGTATGCAAAAAAGAGCTATCAAGCAACGTAAGGCCATGGGCTTAGAGTCCCGCAGGGAAACGTACAGGGGACCAAGAGTGCCAGGAGCCTGGATAGAATAAGCAGCCTGTCCGGGACCTTACGAATATACCGACAATCATGTTTTTCTTCCACCAGTTTCTCTTACAACGACCGTACGATTTGGACACAAGGAGTTTATGGTAGGGGCATTTGGATGATATTATTGAGCAATAGAACGGGAGCGTATACCGAGCGAGCATAATGCTACGAGGGAAGATGGGCTACATTGCAGGCATTGATGGTCAGGTTTTCCAAAGGACTTGTATTTCTGTGGACAAATGTAAATTGACAGCTCAACAGCAAGATGGTGGTGGTTCACTTGTTATCCTTATCTATACCCAGTCACGACATTATAAACTGCTCAAGATGCGGTAATAGAAGGCAGAAACGTGAAGCTTGCACATTAAGAACTATGGTCTTTAAGCAGTGATAATACGTCAGAAGGAAACCTCTTTCCAAGACTTGTCAGCATAGTAGATTTTGTCCAGTATCAGGCGAAATACATTTTCTTCAAGACTCTGTTCCGCTTTTAAGTACAACGAATTCCATGCTAGACAAAGACCTCCCAGATATTCTCCCAACACAACAGCTACAACGTCGACACTTCGAGTATAGTTCGACCTCAAATCCGAACCTGGTACACGAAACCTCTTGCACATCATGAAAGGACTGAAATTTCCATTCTACGGTCCCACAGCATTTTGGTTAAAGCCTATGCCCGGATCAACCAAGAGATGCAAAAAGCCAGTGAACAATAACACATTGCCAGACACGCGAGACCGACTGTCAGTCTAAAGTCACAGTTTGAATATAGAAGTCGAAAATTATCGGTCGACTAATTCTTCCAGTCTCAATTTTCGAGCTTTGCAATTGAATTCGAGTTAAAGATTATGCTACATTCTGGAATAATGAGTAGACCATTCGTCTATTTGGATACCTATGCGAAGATCGATTGTTGTTCACCGGTCTTTTCACCCCTTGAAGGCAGGCTAGCAATCACGTTGAATGACTGTCTAAGTACTCTATATTACACCTCAAATCTTATTGTCGCTTGCCTATCTGAATCGTATGAAGGAAGTAGAAATCTACTTGTGAATAGCCGTCGCGGCAGGACTTTAATCGTTTGGAAATACTTGTTTGATATGCTAACATCCCTGAGCTAGCTCGATAGCTACTACATCTAATCCCAGGGACCGAATAGCTTGGAGTTATGCTGGTTTTGTACGGAACCATGGAAACACTGGCTCATCCACGGATCCTCATCGTGGATTGACTTGTTTTTGTCTTTGCATCGCTTGCATTCGATTCGCAGTTGTTTTTAAACTGGCTATTTAAAATCCTTCGCCTTATCATCTCAAGGGTACAATTCATCCAACACCCCAAATCCAGCTTACATTCACTCGCAAGATCTTTCAATTGAGGAGCCCACAAGTACATTATGACTGAGACTTCCACCTTCGAATAAGCCGATCTCGGGCTCTGGTCAACTATTCTCTTCAATACCAGCGAGCTTGTACATCATCAGAAACCAAGATCAGACAAAATGAATCTTGGGCTCTTCGCCACATTCCCCTTCGAGATCCGAGAACAAATATGGCAATACTTCATGCCCGAGCATAACCTTGTCCACCGTGGCGCCCCGGAGAAGACATACTTTCGTACAGCCGTTTCACTTTCAGAGAATGAACGAGCTATCATCCGCACTTCTCGACAGATCCACGCTGAGATCTCGAAGATGCTGGATAAACGTCGAACACTCCAAGTTCGCATATATTCATACTTTGGCCGGAAATATAGCAACGAAAAAGATACATGCCAGTGGGCAGTGGAGTGCAAAAACAACAGACATTGCTATGATTTCAGCCCTGATTTCTTCGCTAGATTTGCAAGGATGAGAATAGATGTGTGGGCTGATTATGAGCGGTATTGGACGCACGATGAAAGGCTAAGAAATTGTATTATTGATCTTGCTTCAGTATTGGCAAAGTCCGAAAAGCTGCCAAAACTCGAGGTTGTCATACGGCATTATGAACTGGTTCATTGGAACCACAAAGATCTGACCCAGCCGAATCGTGTGGTAAGCTCGGACGACGATATCAGGGCTATGCTCGGACCCATACTCTCGCTAGAGAGACTTCGGGATGCGGTCGAGGTTCGGTCTGTTTTGGCCGTCAAGCACACGAAAATATCTCATCCGGCTACTGTCCAGTTTCGACGCTTGGGTATTGCCTTGAGAACAAGGTTGGCTAGCGAGCGTGAGAAGTGTCGCAAGGTTGTGGGCGGCTTTGTCGGAACTCGAGTCCAAGCTGGGAATGAGGAGGGCACTGTGGGAACGCCCCGGTACTTGAATATGCAGATACGCTCAAGACTTTGGGATCGAGTAGTGGGAAACCGGATGTGGCTGAATAGAACAGATAAATACAGACAGTAGAAGAGAATCAAGGAGTCGGACGCCTTTTTGAACCCGTACGAAAAAGAAAGTCCGTTGATAAAGAACTCATATAGATACACTCATTAAATCAATTGAGGAAGGTACGATAGTGTTACTTCAAACAACCCACATACAGAATCAAACCAAAGATCAACGAACACCCTAAATACGAGCATCCTCGTTCTCAAGCCTCCAACTTCCTAGCAGGGTGTATAAACTCTGAGCCTTGATGAAAAGTCGTGACATCCCAAGACCTCAGGAGCTCTAAGCACACAGACAGCGCCTATCCAGCAAGGGGGACCATCAAAGCAACAGTCAAGATGCACTGTCATTTCTTTGGAACAAAACAACAATATAGATAGATAAAAAATCCCAGTACTCAGAGCGGAGCCCTTTCCGCTCCGCACCCCGTTGAACACTAGCGCATCGCGCAAAAGCCCCCGGCCTGCCCAAAGCTTCTTTAGCTGTTCCCTTCAACGCACAGAACATGCCGGACTAACGTCCACCCCAGCAGCTGCTGGCCCCTGCTTCAGCTTGCTTCTCAAACCCCCAGCGAATTCACCATGTACCACCTGGCCAAATCCCTCTACCTCTACGCTACCTCCAAAGAAGGTAACCTCCCCTCCCCTCCCCTCCCCCATCCCCTCCACACGTTCAACCATTCTAACTCTCCTTCGCTCCCCAGAGTACTCCATCCTCCTCCTCGGCCTCGACAACGCCGGCAAAACCACCCTCCTCTCCACCATCAAATCCCTCTACCTCCCCTCCGCCCCCCCCACCGCCCAAAAAACCGTCCCCACCGTCGGCCAGAATGTCTCAACGATTAGCCTGCCGGACATGTATCTCAAGATCTGGGATGTAGGCGGGCAGCACGCGCTCAGGAAGCTGTGGACGAGCTACTATAGCAGCTGTCATGCTATTGTTTTTGTGGTTGATAGTACTGATATCGGGGATGATGGGGAACCGGACGATTTGGGCTCTCGCAATAACCCGGATGATGAAGGCACCTCGGCGAGCGAGAACGGAGACATGGGATCAACGAGGCAGCTAGGCCGTTTAGAAGAATGCCGCCTGGTGCTCGAATCCGTCCTCGCCTCCCACGACACCACCGGCATCCCGATCCTCATCCTCGCCAACAAACAGGACCGCGAGGACTGCGTGGAAACGGTCCGTATTAAGGAAGGGCTGGTGCGGAAGGTGTTTGAAGGGGAGAAGGGAGGGGGCGTGAGGGATAGTCGGGTGTTGCCGGTGAGTGCACTCAGGGGGGACGGCGTGAGGGAAGCGGTAGAGTGGGTGCGGAGTCGGGTGAAGTGGAATCGGGAGGGAAGAGCACCGGTGATGCGGTGATGGTGGGGAAGGGGTGGATGATGCGAGATCTGGAGGCGTTTTAGACGGACGTGGAGGGAAGGGGTAGTTAGGGAACGGTTTTTGCGGTTTGGTGGGGCGGGAAGGGGATATTTCACGTCCTATATACTTAAGAGGTTGGAACTCCCCGTCGAGAGACATGGAGAAGAACCACCAAGGCCAAAAAGGAGCCGGACAGCTTAAGTCGCGAAACCCAGAAGCAAGCAACTAGCGCCACGCACCCAGCATTGGATGCCCTCTTTGTCCATGATCTATAACGAGACGCCCACGGCAAGTATTGTCTCACCTTTCCGGGAGTATACATACGTCCCACATATGACCCATGAGAAGAAGAAACTAGACATAGCTACATACAAGAAGAAGAAGAGAAATCCAGGGACATTCAAGTGCTGCGAGTTTTTAAGAAAAGCCGATAATCGGAACCGAAGACCCGGAAACACAAGCTACATAAACAGCAGTCAGCTATATAGACAACCGATACAGCATCGAAAGCTCATCATTGTTTTTTACAACATCTAATTCAACTCTACCAGATGAGCAATGATCTCCACGACCTCCTTCCCCCTTTCAACCCTAGTAACAGATCGAAACATCAAGTTTCATGGCCTCATCATTCACGTCACAGAAACCTCTACTACGCACTCATCACGAACCTTTCTACCTGCATTTACTCCTCTTCTACATAACTAAAGCCTTCTGCTCATGGCTATTGAAGTTCATTTTGATGAGTTCAAAAAAAAAGGCACTGACATGGGGATTTTTCCGAGGCTTCCGTTTTTGGTGGTATATCTAAAGGGAATGGAAATGCAGGGAATAAGAAGGAGTTTTGAGATGAAGTAGTAGGCTTCTTGATGGCTTTTGGAGAGGGTATAGCTGTTGAACGAAGGTTGATTGTCAAGGTTGAGCGATTGGGAAGATTGGCAAAGGCGTGTAGAAGACTGTTCAATATAAGGTAGGCTTTTGATATTCGACACTGATACATGGTGTGATAGCTGCCTAGCTATGGGTTGTTGTGGACTGGATTTGGACATGTGCTGGTGGTCTATGTGGGGAAGCGAAGGGAGGAGAGGTATTGTGAAATTGGGAGGGTGGCTTGCTGTGGTTGAATATTGTTATATTAGTTATCGAGGCTTCATTGAGACGTAGCTGATTTGCTTTTTTCTTGTATGAATTAAGATAGTTGCGGAATAGATGCTTGTGTATGATGTATAACATGTCTGCGGCGGAAGGAGTTGAAGGTATAGAGTAAAGGGGAGTAAAGATGAGGATTGAATGTTGTGTATCGGAAGTGGCTAAAGAACTGGTATCAGTAGGGATATCCAAATGGATGATTAGACTCGCTGTTCATGATATAGTTCTACCGTTGACTTGGGTTTGATTGTAATACATCTGCGATCCAGAAGAGATGGGAAACGGAACGTATGAAAAGGATTCATCTTGATTCGCGTCCAAAGTGCCGTTTAGGCTGATAGTTGATCTGGCATGCCTGGCTATCGCTTTGTTATGTGTTAATTCTTGACACCTCTTGGTGTGCAGAAGATGATGACGCTCTTGTTTGTATCATGCCGTGCTTGGAGAACCGAGCACGGAACTGTGAAGTACCTGTAGCGGGGTAATTGCAAAGTATTCTCCTTTCCAACGGCGGATTCAATCTTTGTCCTGAAACTCAATGGTCCGTATTCCGTAGATCAAGTTCGTTGGTGCTAGATTCCTCGAGGTTTTTGCACTGTTTTTAAAGAGGGGCTAGCCTGGCAGGACAAACGACCAATCCACGGTCTCGTGGATCAAGGGATTTGCGGCCAGAGTATGTACTCCTGTGGTGACGGAATAGGTCTACTTCGAAGTTTGACTGCAATTCCGAATGCGACAGCAGTGGAGAAACCACCTGCATTCAGGTTGTCGACGGAGTAGCAATCGTTTCCATGCTGTTCGAAGCGGATGTTGTCGTCATCCATAGATCACAGAAGGCTTAGCGATCCAATTAAGGTAGAGCCGGAAGGAGATTTGCGCGGAGTGCCTCGGCCTTAGCCCCACGATAAATATCCCGTAAAATGAAGCTCAGGAGATCAGGACTTGACCCCGGATTATTAGGAACGCTGGTACGTTGATCGGACCTTAGTGCCATAATACAGTACATACATACTGTACGTACGACAGTCGACAGATCTACGGATTCAATGAGATGCGGCCAGGGTAGATAACCGAGAGATGTGCGCTAATCTGGAAAGGGGAGGATGACTAAGTTCCCAAATCTCCCCACTGGAATTCTGGAAACTGGAAACCAAATAAACCAATCAGCTGGTTCAGGAACAAAGATTGGAAAGGCTAAGTGAATAAAGCATTTGGGCCCTACGATGCTTTGGTACCTTGGTACTCGTACCGTAGCAGTATCCGTTGAGTTGTTTAATTATAATGGTATTGTGGTTTTCTTTCTTTTCTGTATCGTCATCAGCCTCCTAATCGAAAAAGATAGATCTATTATTATTGGCCCCGTCAGACTTCAGTCAGTACACCCTCTTGCAAATAGGAAGAACGTAAATGGTTCTGCAGGCAGGACACCCCTTTGAGACGGTCATTCTGCAGGCATGCACAACGAAGAATCCCATTTCAAGTTTGCCAATCTCGCTCGTACTCGTACATATCAGGATTTGGAGAAGCTCTTATGTGCGGGCGCTGATAAAGACTTATCGGTTGATGGCGTGTTCGGGGCTAGCTGACATGTGAACGTTCTGGTTGGGAAGGAAGGAAGCATTGAATTGATGCATTGGTTGGCGCTGGTTCCGACGGACATCAGAAATGCCGACGATGAGTTGTACAGTAAGGTAAGGTACCTTATTGTGCTGATCCAGGACGAGGGAGAGCACTCTTACTTTAATCTCTCCACTGCGACTTCGCGAACAGGCGACAGTCGACCGTCAACCAGAAACACGACGATAAGCGCCGAGGAAGTTTATCAGGGTCTATTCGTGATCAATCGTCCTACCAGAGGTTTTGCTCGGCGTGCAGTACCTGGATCTCTCGAGAATGCATGTTTCGAAAGTGGGGGTGAGTGCATAAGCTTCGTGGATCGTGATTGCCCGCATCAATTAAAAGCCAAAGGATTCGGTCTGTGCGGCTCAGTTGGAAAATCAGTCCTCGAAGGGACAAAGTGCTCATCTGTCTCCCAAAGTAACTTTTTTCAATGTTGTTAAAAACATTCCGTGTCTCTTCCCAGCGACGAAAGTCCTTGGATCAAAATGGGCGGTAGGAGCCGAAGCTGGGTTGACCGAAAGTGTCGTAGGCATGATGCCACCCCTTTAAGCATCTGCCTTGCGCCAGAGAAAAGCGCCGTGTTAAAACATTTGTCGTGGACAAAAGTGACGCCTTCCGTAGCCAGTAATGCGCTAGTGGCAGTAGCGAGACTCTCCACCACCTCACTACTGGTAATTTTGGTAAAGTATCCCGTACCTCCGTACTAGCACTCTTTAGCAGTAACAACGAACAACTGTGCACCATTGGCCCCCCCTGCTCGACTGTGTTCTCCTCTGCTCACTGTCACCACTCGACGATACACGGTTCATTCCATCGTCCCCTCCTCACGACCTTTGCCAGCTTCTCCCTCCTCTTGACGGTGTCTGCTCGCTTGTAAATTACGTTCCCCCATTCCAATCCCCCTTACCATAGCATTCTTTCTGCCGTGTTCCGGAATAACTTTCGCTTGGCTACCCAAACTCCGTAATCTGTACGCTCCAGGGGGACCATCTATCGATCCTCAATCTCCCTTCATCATCCATCCACTTGATTCTCAAATGAGCTGGACTTTCGAATGAAGAGTACAGAGTGTTGAGTAGACAACCCGTGTTCTTGACGAACACATTGTCTACTTCACGGCCTCTGGTTCACATTGACCCTGAGCGGCAGCCGAGAACCACGGTACAGTCAAGTTCTTCACTCTTTCAACCACTTCAACAACATTATCTGCCATCGACATCACGACCAATTCTATTCTGTACTGTCTTTGTAGTCACCTTAACTTTGATTGCCCACCGACTCTGGAGAACCCATTCCGCCACCACAAGCCGTACGTCGAACTTGCAAGTCAGAACCAGTCCTATCGAAACCTTTGACTCGACGACTGAATCTTCCTGTGTGGATTAAAATTTCTTCCCTCCACTCTTGGGGTCACGCTGGTGCTAATGTTCGAATTTCATCTAGGCAGGCAACCATTCAATCTCGACCAAGAACCTGTCCACGCAAGTCCTACCGCCAATCCCTCTTCCACTTCAAAGCCTCCTTACATAGCTTGTAAAGTCCATCAAGCGTCCTATAGTCGTGCATAATGGCTGCGTTGGTGCAATCGTTCCCCTCACCCTCATCAACCATCACCATGCTTCAGACGCGTCCATCATCATCCGATGCGTTTCAGACAGGATCTTCAAGTCAACAGCATCATCGCAACTCGACAATGCCGCGAAACATATATAACACGTCCGTTGGTGGAATGGCGTCGGGAAATTACCGGGGTCACACGTCCACGCCCCCAGTCAGCCCATATGCGTTTACATCAACGCCGGTAACGCCAAGCGGTGGAAATCCTCTTCGTCAACATCCTGCCTCCCCGCACCTTCGTCAAGAGAACCGAACTACATCTGCACCGGTGGTGTCGTTTACGCAACAGAGTGCATCGCCCAATCCCACCTTCTCCAATCCGCCGCGTCTACCGGCGGTTGTGGCCTCCCCTCTAGATTTGGGGAACACTTTTCCGCCGCAGCAACAGATGGGCTCTAGAGATGATACGTCATTCACGTCACCTACTATCAAGCACATTAATCCAAGGCCATTGTCATCCATCGAACTTAATCCTCCTTCACTAGCTACCCCTGCCTCTTCTACCACTATGGCGAAACCCTCACCTGATCGTTATCGCCGTAACAACCGCAAACCAGAGACGCATGGGTTGTCGGCGAGCTCTGCATCAACGCAAGGTGGATCTGCTCTCCCATCCGGCTCAGGCATGGCCACAGTCGGTCACCTGTACAATATTCCAACACAATCCAGTAGCACACCATCGTTATCTACCTATCCCCCATATCGGAGATCTCAATCGCCATTGTCACAAAGCGGGAGTGATGGCTCCTCTGCTACGCTCAGGAGTTCAGACGACATGAATCTACACAAACAATCCACATCAGAGCAGGCGAAGAGATATCGTAGGAGGAGCATCAGTAGCTTAGAAGCCAAGGAATACACATCACAGTCTTCCGAGACACCTATACAACCGTCTGCCCAACCCAAGACCTATGCGGCTATGCTTGCAAGTCCTGCACCTCAAGAGCGGAGAGAGGGCCAAGTCCCTGCTACATTGCAGAAACCTGGGTCATCGCATGGTCGTCAAGGCAGTTCCGAGAGTACGAGTACCAGTCGCTCTACTTCACGGCCACCTTCGGTATGTTTCCCTTCATCCCATCTCGCTGTGTCATTTGGTTGGGCAAGATCTGCTGCATTCCATACGTTTAATACAGCATTCGACCAGATGGCTAACAATCAGTTCTTAGACCAAACGAGAAGGAGCGGTCGCCACTGCCAATCCTACAGCTCTTCAGGCTACTCCCATTGCTAAAAATGAAGCGAAACTCGTCAATATACCTCCTCGTGGATCTTCAGATGCAAACAAGAGGCTTACGAATCCTTCTCCGTTATCCAAACCAATGCCAATGAGCCCCGAAGCTCCTTCGAACAAGAACGCTTTTGTAGCTGCGGTTCAATCCAAGCCCTCTGCTTCGTCTCCCACACCTCAAATTGGTATCCCAGAGAGCCCCGCCGCTCAGCACCTAGCAGCACTCAACAAGAAAGACGCCAAGAAGGAGGGCAAATCCTCGAGGCTACGGCGAGCGTTTTCGTTTGGTAGTGCTGCCGAGCTAAGAAAGGCCTCTGCAGAAAATAGTATGAATAACAATGCATCCGCTGAACGTGCGAAGCTGAGGAAAGATCGCTATCAAGATGAGCGTGAGGCTGAGCAGGCGGCTATAGTTCAAAAGCAAGAGGCAGGAGGTCTTGGAGAAGGGATATACTCTGGGCAGGGCCATTTCTTTACTGGATCGACCGATAATCTCTCAATATCTTCAACTGCGTCCTCTGCGTCTGTCATGATCCGGAAGATGGGTAAGGGTATGAAGAAGGGTTCTCGTTCGTTGGTTGGACTCTTTCGACCAAAGTCAGTCGTGGGGGTACCCGCTGCCGACTCTGCGGTTCCTGAGCCGAGTGTAGCCCAAGTCTCGATGGTGACAGTTGAAGCCGAACGGGAAAAAGTAAATGTTAATGCAAACCCACATGAACAGGCCAAAGGCGGGACTGGATTTCCCAAACTCGAGAGGAATTCCATTGACGCCGCAAGTGCTGGCATGGAGCCATTCGCCGCGCAGAACGATTTCAACGAGATCCCCCGAGGAAGACGGAGCATAGTTGGTGGCGAGAAGGAGCGGGCTGAAGTTCTTGCTGCTGTGAAGAAAGGCATTCTGAAGCGTAGGTTTTACTCTCGGCTCCGCGAGTGATGTATTTATCTAACACTGAACAGGCAGCGGCACAGATTCTGGAAACACATCTCCTGTTGTGAAGCCGATCGATTCTAAACCTGCATACTTCGATCTCCCTCAAATCCCTCACCTTACCGACTCACCGCGCTCAAGCTCCCCCAATAGTCCAGGTGAAGGAAACAATGCACGCCTCGGCCATCGGAGGACTGATTCTGTCAATTTGGATGGCGAAGAGTACTTTATGAATGTTGCAGTAAATTTTGCTGGTGGAGACTCAAAGAGCATGCCTGGCACGCCACGGAGCAACCCTTCTCGCAATATTAGCTTCAGCCCCCGTCTACAATTCCACGACACATGGACTAGCGGCGAGTATGACCGAAGAGGGGAAATTGCGACTTGCAACCGATTGACGCCAATGCTGGCCCAGCAGATCAAGGAGGAGCTTAACACGTTCAAAATGGTAAGCCCAGAGACCTCAATGACTTGCCGGCCTTCCTAACTGTGAAGCAGGAGATGGAAGTTCACGAACTGTCCAAGGTGCACACGCACTTCTTCTGATAAGTGGATGTTGTGGAGTATCCTCCATACAAAATACTTGATCTGCAAGATTCGATATGCGGATCTCACTGGACGACGACGCGCTAGTACCTGGTCCGTTAGGATCCTCCGATTGGATACATTTCGGCATACGGCTTGTGCATCATCGAACCGTACATTGACGGTCATGGTGAATCTCATCTACTTTGCTCACAACTCTGCCACTATCTCGATGAGCTTTTCTGGTCCTACTACGCAAGGTCCGAGCTGGTCACGAATACTTGCAGCATGGAACCGAGACTTTCGGCCCTAATTTTACGAAAGCAACGATTAGCTCTACTCTTCTACACATCTGGCTCTCTCTCAGGCATACCGGCAAGGATCTCGGCTTTATCCGTACACTTCGGCGGCACGCCTACGCATTTTCACCTTTGTTCTGGCTTCGGCGCCAGCAAGCAACCTTTACTAAAATTCGCATCTGTCCGTTCTTGAGCGTAGGGGAAGTCACATTAGGCATTTGGTTTTCCACAGATTGGAATGAGATGTTTCGCTCTCATGGTTTGCGGGAGGAGCAGTCGAGCGAGTGTGGGTGTTTTAATTCGTGTTACTCTAGCCTTTTCTCTCTTTCATGCATTGTGGTCGGTAGGTCAGGGGGTAAAAGGGGGTTTTAATGGAAATGAAATGTCATCTTAAAAGGTTTTGTTTGCAGCAATGGCTGAGGAATGCCGAATAACCCGAGTGCTTTGAGCCACTCTCTTCCTAAATCTGTCGTCCAAGAATGAGATGCTCTCCAGTGCACACTGTCAGAAGCTAATCTGTCCACCGACAGAACGACGATATCCAACGTGCATTTGCCACGCTGAAAGCCCAATAACCCAAGAACGGATGGCCTGACTGAAGGTCGATGGCATACTTGGACCACGCCGCCGATATCCCAACCCTCTACCCTGATTCTCCACCGACTAGTCCCTTACTAGATCTATCTGGCAGAACTTTGATTCTTTTTTTCTTCTTTTTTTTCTTTGGAAAATACCCGCTTGGCCCCAATGCAGTAAGTTAGCATGCTACCCACAGACAGACAGTCAGCGCCCCGGGTCGAAGATTCCGGGTGGAGTGGAGTAGGCGGATGGAATGGAATGGGGATGGAATGGGCATGGAGTGGAGTGGAGTGGAGTGGAGTGGAGTGGAGTGGAGTGGCGTGCTGGGAGCGTGGGATGGTGGGGTTTTCACGAGTGGGCAGTGGGAATGGGAATTGGTGGGGTTTTTTGTGAGTGAGGAGGGTTTGCTGGGGGAAGGGGAGGGGGGGATCTTAGGGTATTGAGTAGTAGAAATCCAAGGGATGGGTGGGGTGAGGTAGATGAAATCACACAACATCCATCCCCCCCCCGGTAATATCCAAACTCCCCCCTTCCCACATCAATAGATTAAATCCCAACTGAAGTGAGACTTCTCGTTTTTGTATAGATACTGTTGGGATGAGGTTGGGGGGGTGAGGGTGGGGGGTTGAGGGTGAGGGTTGGAGATGAGGGTGGGTGGATGGATGAGGGTGTAAGGGGGTGGAAGAGGGTGGAAGAGGGTAAGGGGGGGGGTTGAACATTAATTAAAGGATATGGTTACTCGATGTGGATGTTGTTGTTGTTGTGTTCTATCATATGGTGAGAGATTGAGGTTGATGATTGCTGATTCGTTGGTCTCGCTGCTACGTACAGTGCTCTTTTTTTGGATTTTGTAGCGTTTGGGTCGGAATACATAGTTGAATAGGTTGAGAGGGTTGAGAGATTTGAGAAGATGTGAAGATGTGAAGATGTTATGAGATGTAAGAGATGTTGCGGATGAGAAAAAAGAGGGTTGGAGAGCTTCGATGTTCATGCTGAGGTTGAAGAAGATTTTCTGTTTTTTGTTGTGTTCTTCTCCCTACGCCTGCTGTTCTCATCTGTTACCCCTATTTCATAGTGAGCTGTCCAGAATTTAGATTTTCCAAAATCGAGGGTCCACCCTCTGCAAATTTTGCCCTGCAACCAACCAATTCGCTGGAGAAGCCTAACCACCACCTCACAAACCAAACAGTCATACATATAAAACTTCATTCCATTTAGTCATGGCTAGACTACAGTCAGCAAACAAACGCAGGCAATCGACGAAGATGTGAAGCCTTCCGGAGCAGAAAAGTAGTATATTTGATGATCGTGGATTATATAGAATATATATTTTATTAAGTATACATTTACTCGAAAGTACCTGTCATACCAGCCAAAATAGTAGGCATACGAAGTATTGACAAGGAAACAATCAATCCGTATCTATATTTACTGTTATGTCCGCATGTCTGAAGTGACCGGCTGCAAAATGACCCTTGCTACAAGCTCTCACCGCCATGTGCAAATAGGCTTCAAAACTCATGTCTTCCGTCAGCTTGTAATGTCTTTTGAGCCAGGCCTTGAGCACTGAAAAGAACTCTTCAATTGAGTTGAAGTCAGGAGAGTAGGATGACAGATATAGTAAGATCACATCGGCCTGACGGCATAGATCTTTGACTTCCTACTGATAGTTAGCAGGGCTCAGCTCGACGTCGACGTCACTCACCTGAGTGTGATGCACAGAAGCGTTGTCGAGAATCAACATCGATTTAGGCTCTGAAAAGCGACTGCAGCCCAGCCACGTTTACGATGCATCGTATGTTCGTTGACTGCACTCTCATTCAGAAACACGAGCATTTCGTGAGTGAACTGACTGACGTCTAGAAAGTATAGATTCCGACACTTCTGCGAGCGCTTCAAAGCCTCCCGTTTAAGGCATTTTCTATTGATTTTCATGGCCTTTAGAGCGTTGGATAGAGTGGAAAGAGCGACGGTGAGGCCTCAGTCGTCGAAGAGGTAGTATAGCATCTCATCCTGATATGATCATGGCTGACCTTCTATGAAATGCCGAAGATCAATCCTGGCAGCAGGATGAATCAAGGGCGCCGGCCTCAGAGCACTCATTTTATTAGAAGATGTGTGTTGACCGTATGTTTGTAATCTAGCTCTGATCCTTCTGACAGTTCTAGCACAGACTCCTTCGACGTCGGCAATGACCTCAGGCGACAGTCCCTGCTGTAGATGCACTGCTATCCGATCCTTCTGGGTGGAGGCAAGAGAGGGGACCATACTCTGAAATCGCGCTGGAATGCGCTGGAATCGCGCTGGAATCGCGCTGGAATTGATCCTGCAACACGTCAGATATACATGAAGGGACCGCATTTGTATAACCTCATATTACATACCGAATGGAAGGAATTAAAGGTCTGTGAGGTGGTGGTTAGGCTTCTCCAGCGAATTGGTTGGTTGCAGGGCAAAATTTGCAGAGGGTGAACCCTCGATTTTGGAAAATCTAAATTCTGGACAGCTCATTATGAAATAGGGGTATGTCATCTCATCTCATCCGCTTGATTGGCCAACCAAGAGATCGTTGCTAAGACGCCCAATATTAAAATAAGATTTTTTTTGTTTCTTTGCAATCAGCAAGACTTGTTGACTTGTTGATTTGGTGGGGATATCTTGGTTTGCAGTGGTTCAGAGGCTGGAGATGGGCGTGTGGTTTTCTGGTATGTGTGATTTTTTTGGGAGTGAGGTTGTAGGGTATGTGGTGTAGCGGAGTACGGATGGGGATGAGAGGGGGTTGAAAATATGAAAGACTGAGATGATATGTACCTTAAAGAATGCAATATCCATCATCAAAATCCCCCCACCCCTCCCCTTTCATCAAATCAAGAAAACCCATCGGCGTTATGATTCATCTGTACGTAATATTGGCCAAGGACTTTTCTGTAAAACATAGAAGAAATAAGAAAGTGGGTTGAAACGGGGATTTTCATGCGAGGAAGGGTTTTGCGGTGGGAGGAATTAATAGTTCAACTAATATATCAAACCCACTTTAGTCTGAAAGTAAGGGATCAGCATTCTCATCCTTCTGCCTCATCAACACCACAAGTTCCTCTCTCTAAAGCTCTTTCAATATCATGCTTTACCCTCCGAGAAACCTCTATCAAATGCTTCTGCATCTTAGACGCTACGTCCGGCTTCCCCCTCGCAAGCTTCTCCTCAATATTCTCTTCCTGCCTCTTCAGATCCCTCTCAATATTCGCTATATTAAGCTTAGGCTCGTCCTCACAGATATTCGCTATCTGTCTCTCCAGATTCCTCCCAAAGTCCTCTCTCATTCCTCTCATCCTTTCTCGCCTGATCCTCTCAAGCTCCTCGCTTAATAGCTGTAAATCCTCAAGCGTCTCCCTCTTAAGCTTCGTCTGAAACTCGTTCTCAATTTGCTCTCCTTCAATCTCCTCCCACGACATCGCTTCCTCTCTGACCGCATTCAAATGAAGAGTTTCGTCTCGACTGCGTATGGTCCTGTCAGATTCGGCTTTATCATCTGCAACCGAGGCTGACGGACTCGAAGGCATCTGAGACGACGTTTTACGATTGTTCTCCGCAGAGCTAGCGGCCTCAACTATATACTGTCCCTGACTTCTCTCGTCTGCATTTCTCATGTCTGCAAGGTGGGCAGTTTCTTCGATCGTTGCACTCTTATCTCGTTCTACGCAATAATAGTAATCTCCGCGCACCATAATTGGTGTTTTATTTTCCATAGCGTTTGCAATAGCATCCCAATTTGTTCCAAGCCTGGAGAGTAAACTCTGAAAGCGAGACTGGTCAGATACAGACGAAGGGCTTGAGGTTCTCATTGACGAGTATTGCGTAAACTCCTTTCCTACGAGTGGCTTCCCAACTATTTCACCAAATTGTTGCTTAGGCTTCGCTCGGGTCGAAGAAATGACGTCTGTTGGAGGTTTGTCAAGGCCTAAAGTCTCCCGAATCAACTTATCCCCAACAATGAAATCAGCTTCATGCAAGTGTGCCTCGCTAACAGCTTCGCCCAGACCTTCCTGATGCACCATACGGAGAACGCAGTCGTCTAGATGCTCGTAGAACTTCTGTGCATTACTGAATTTGAACGAGCACATCGAGCATTCATTAGTAGCACCGTAAGGGTTTTCTAGCATCTTCTTAGCCGAGACATTGGGTAGACTCCTCTTATGAGCGTCCAAGGATCCTTGCGCTACTCCATGCATGGAGGTCAGATGACGTTTGAAGACATCGGCGCGGTTAAAACTCTTTTCGGCGGTCGAGCCGGATCCTGGACAAAATCCACATACCATGGTTCCTTTGTAATGGGTCAAGAGGTGTCGTTTCTTATCATGCCTACGTCTAAACCCTATTTGGTAATAATGACAGCTCACCACTGGGCATTTCTCAGGCCGATCTAAGATGCCGGAAAACATATCAGCTTGAGAATCACCAAAGGGTGAGACAGTGCAGTTACCGTCATTCAGATCTAAAGGATGATCACGGTCTTCATTTGTGGTTTCCGAAGCTTCTCCTGAATCATCTTCTGTCTCGCGTGGCAGTGCCATTAGTGCAATCTCCTCCATATGTTGTCCCACATGCTTTATAAAGCCCCTGCGTGATTTTCCGGTAATTTTGTTGCAAAGAAAGCACTTCTCATGCTCTCGGGGCTTTTCTTTTCGTTTATATGCTGTCGCAATAGCAATTTGAAGCTTTGGACCGGAGAACACAATACCGTGTGAATTCTGCACATGCTGTGCCCAGTTTTCTGGGCGCGGGAATTCGATATGGCATTGCGGACAAACCCAAGTCTTTTCTATGCGGTGTTCAGTGAATTCATGATCGGCCCATAGGCTGCGGTTCTTGAATTGCACTAGCTCGTCCTTACACCCGGAAAATGTGCAAATATATGGTCGAAGGTCTGCGAATACATGCATCCTGTAAGATTTCAGCTTGAAGAGCCTTTCGTTGGGCGCCGGTAGAGACATACTTCCACTCTTGGCGATTCTTAATGTTATGGATGATATACCCGCAATGAATACACTGGAATGGGTCACCTAGGCCAACTTCTGCAGGCATCTGGGGTACCCGTGCAGCTGTAGGATCACCACTAGCATTACTGGAAACAAAGGAACTATGAGAAACTGCTGAGCTCGTGCCAAGTCCGGAGTCGTGGAAAACTGAAGGTCCTAGATATGAAGGCATCAGATCTTTCTCGGTCAAAGGATCCAATCCGTGCTCGGTATTGTTCATCATTGCATCCATTATTCTACGAATAGTCACATGTCTCTGCCAGTTAGCTTCTCCGAGGCGCTCGATCAACCTGTTATCAGCTTCGTTGTACTTGTCACGTACGAGAGAGATATATACATGAGCAGGTTCAGAGACACGAAATGGACTTTCCGCAGCTTGTACTTCTCTTAGCCGTCTTTTTCCGGCAAGCGCGAGGTTAAGCTCTAAGGTAGGGACCAAGTCCATAAGACATAGGGTCCGGAATGCGAGATCTTTGAGGAGATTAGAACCTCGCTCATCAGGGCCGTCTCCGTCTTCCGTATCGCATTCCGAACCAGTGTCTTCGCAGTCGTCGATTACTTCTTGACCATCATTGGATGTGATGATTCTGGATTGCTCGATGAGAGAGATCAGATCTTGCACGTCTTGATGATGGGCCTCTTGGTGTGTGACTGGAAGGAACTGCAATACTCCTGCTTAAGGCTCCGCTTAGTGTCCAAGACTAAGGTTCTCAACACTTTGAATTCTGAAGGTTCGGATGCTTGAAAAAGGATAATAGAAATCATATTATGTTATTTACCGCGTATTAGTGTCTCTCCAATGCCCCGGAGAAGATCCAAGACGTTGTTTCTAATTTCATCCGACTGCTCTAATGCTCTGTCCAGGTCTCCGTCTGGGAAGCTCTCACCCCAAAGGTATAATCGTCCAAGTTCCTCCTTCACATTGGCCGCTTGGGTCGCCTCTTTTTGGAAGATGGAAACGCGACAAGTGTAATGCGAAACGAGTTTGAAGATTCGGAGGCATGCTGTGTGTAAGCGGGCGGCGAAGCCGTAATCCTCCGTGCCTGTGATTGCAGCCTCGCCAAGCGTAGATGATTTGAAGTTGTCATCAATCCATTGGTTTGTGTAGGAAGCAGTGCCGCCTACTGCGACTTTTCCGCTCATCATTCACTAGTTCTTAAGTATGATATTCTTATTGCATGATATAGATGAGTGGGAAGCGGATGCATTGCGCAAAAACCAGAGTGCTGCCTTGTGTACGAGTACTTAGCCTTGCATGTCAACAGCCTATCATAAGCCATATCCTATTGTGTGAGGCTGCGAGTTACTACCTAGGCAAAAGTGCTTTTCAACCATTCCTATAAACCGTATCCTTTGCTCGTCTGCAGATTGTCGCCTGATGGACATCTGTGCATTTACCAAGGTCCCATAGAAGTGTCATGACTACTGTCGCTGCAATATCTACCGTTCTAGCGGTCCTTCCATTAATAATATCCGCTGCGGAGCATTATGAAGATTGCTTTCGCCCTTTCGCCCGCTATCGAAAATTTGATACAGAAGTGGATCGGTTTCAGCAGCAATTGAAAATACAGAGAGCTATCTTTCGCAACCAATGCCGCCTCCTTCTCGAAAATGTTACCGAGCCCAATGTGGCCGCCAGAATGCTCGATGGGCGCGCCCATCCATCATGGACCAACCCCGAGCTAGACAATGAGCTTGCTACGCTGCTCGGGGGTTCGCGAGAAGCTTGTTGTATCATTGTCAGATCAATTGATGAAAAGCTTCGTGACATAGGGAAAGAAAGTCAAGATCTGGGTGCTATTGTCGATGCGAGCAATGCAGTGAGCAAAAATTTCTTTCGAGACTTAGTCCCTAATTAAGCGATCTGTAATCATAGGCATCACAGACGGAGAAAAACAAGGCCTGGCGACGCGGTGTAGGGAAGAAGCTACGGTTCTGTTTCTCCAAATCTAGGCTTGACCAGTTTATGGCAGATTTGAAGTCACTCAACGATGATTTCCGAACGTTATCAAGCCAGACTAGTGCATTATTGCCTTGCCGGACAAGATCATCCCCAGAAAATGCTAGGCAACACCACCGCGAAATTGAAAAGTATCTGGTTGTTGAAAAGGCATCCCGGAAAGTGTATGAGGCACTAGGAAAAGCCTGCACAAAGCATTCCGAGCATTTAGCTCATCTTTGTATCGAAGTAGAGCATGAGACCCAGGACGACCGGCCGGCTGCGCAGGTAAAATTTAGCCTGGCATTCACAAACTTGACATTGAAGGGCTCTTCAACTCAAGTCGATCCCGTATGGTTCATGATTGATACGATAATAGGCGACACAATAGCGGATATTCCGACTGAGCCAATTGCTGGGATAATGGACCTTGCTCAATCTCTGAAAAGAGAATTAGAGTTACCAAATGAAAACCGTCCGAAGAAACCCAAGAAAAGTGTCAGGTTTGCACCCACAGCACCGGTGTCATCCACTGTCCCCGCTGTAGCTGTCTCTACCGCCTTGATCTCAAGTCCCCGGTTGCGAAGGGACTTTTGTGACTATCTACGCAGCAGCTTCCGCGAGCCTATGCAATCTAATATATGTATGGGAGTGCTTGAGCACACAGACAGCTGTAGACACCTTGTCTATCCTTCACCGAGTCAACCAAGAAGCGGCAGTGCTACTTCGCTCGAACAATTTATCTCGTCAGTCTCACAACAGGGGCCTGCTGGCAGCCTCCCACAGTACGAGAGATTACACCTAGCAAAATCATTAGCAACTGCTGTTCTCCAGTATCATGCTACCCCGTGGCTAAAGGTTTCTTGGCGGAGTCAGGACATATTCTTTTTTGGGCTTGAGGGTAATAATGTACTACAATCAAGACCAAGTCTAAAGGCTCCCCACCTACACGTAAACATCAAGGGGCCAAACCAAGCGCTATCTCAGGCTTCCACCAATCCGACTCGGTCGGTCGCACGAAACCCTCTACTTTTCAACCTGGGTGTTATGTTACTGGAGGTAGCCTACTGCGCGACTCTGCGAAGCTTAGAGCAACCATGTGACCTTGAAAATGGCGAAAGGAGTTCACTGACCGAGATCTTCGCCGCCAGAAGACTTGCCAACTCATTGGGAAGAGAGATGGGCGGTACGTACAGCAAGATCGTGAAGCAGCTTCTAGAGTGTGACTTTGGATGCGGCGATAATCTGAACGATCCTAAGCTACAAGCTGGGTTCCACAGAGATGTTGTGTGTGCGTTGGATAAACTTGAGCAAGGGTTTCGCGAGCTACAACTTGGCTGTACAGACGAGTAATATTCGGGATTTGCCTATTTACACTCACCAGCTGCCGCCATCCATCTAATGGTAACATGTCAGTCAAAATTCCTGTCTCAAAACGAGGGGCCGAAGAAGAAAAATCGATGGTTGACCTTCGCCGTCCAGGGCTATAAAGATATCGATTCCTCGGTACGCCAGGCCGTCAAATTCAGCCGCTATCGACTCTCCAGACTCTGGTCCTCGTCTTTGATTCTGTTTACTACGCTCTTTACTCCCGCACAATATATGCTTTGTTTCGAGTACAACTCGGTCATGTACACTACTGATGAACCATTGGAGCGTGGCCATCGCGAGATACGAATACTGTCAGCCATTTTGAAATGCTGGAACCGTCCGAGATCCAACGCTTGGTTTCTTGGAAATTGCAACCGCAAGTCTGGTTGCTTCACTTAATGGCTTTGGTAACTGCTTTCATATGTCTCGATTATGTTCAGCTAGATTGATCGGCATTTTCCCATGATGGTGACGACATGGATGGGATAACGACCAAGGAGTAACAATGAAGAGGCTGTGTGGTCTTTAACAAACATGTTTCCCAAGCACCATCTTGATACACGTAAGGACTTCGATCCGATCAAAGCGAAAACCAAAATACTAGTCCCCCCTTCAGGCAGTTCAGCATTTCCGCCACCAGCCAACCTAACAACAAACTGTCCTATCCCAACATGACCTATCACAGGATTCACGCGACCCATGGTCGGAATCACATCACATCGACCAACCCTAGAGAACAAGGAGCTCACAGATGACACACGTATGTGTGCTTGATGTGGCTTTTTTTTTAACCCTAAGCCTATTAAGCTAGTACGCAGCATGCCTATGGCTACAAAGTGTAGCAAAGGGGATTCCAGGAACTGGAATGATGAGATGATCCAGCTGACCGTGATTGATTCGCTTTTGATACCTGTCTCCTATATTTTCGAATTAGAGATTTCCCATTCTCAACCCTTTCAATGAAAGTTAAGGTGGAAGAATTCTGGATGGGAAGATAGAAAATAGCAACAACGCGACACCTTTTTGCTGAAAGAAGAGGTAAAGTGGAAGTATTCCAATTAGAAATTTCTAGACGATGCAGAGCCAAAAGAACAAGAAACAGAGGAATACCATCAATGCAAACCCTAACCAGCACATCCATCTCCACAATTCCCTTCGTCTATACATCCACGCATACGTTCACGCAGCCTTCCTCTCCCCTTATCCATCTTTTCCAAACCACAAGCCCAGGAATCCAACCCACCCAAACCTTCAACAGAAAACCCCGACGGAAACATGCTCCAACCCCTATCACTCAACCAAACAAAAGAAAAAGATGCAGCGCCTGCAGCATACCGCAATCCCTTTCTGAGGACCATAAAGACCATCTACTGATCATGATACCTTAGAATATTTATAAGTAGCACCTCCGCCCTCATAGACGGCTACTATATCATCACCCCTATATACCACAACAACAAATATATACTCACTACAACCATCAATGGAACAATTATTCCCAGAGCACGTAGACAACCACCCAGCAGGCCCAAAAACCGCCTGAAAGATCAACCAAGCAATACATGTCTGAATGCCGCTGCCTCTGCCGGATGCCTAAGCATGTACCGGACAATATTATATAAGCTTGTAGCCCAAACTTCGAAACCCGCAACTAGATCCAGGCATGTGAAGGGCGTGCTATAGGGGTACTGGTGCTGTGGCCTGATGTGGTTGATTGTTGTCGAGGATTTAGGAATCCGAGAGTGGTCAGGGCATAGCGTGTCCGAGCGACCAGGGAGATCTTTTAGGAAGACCGGTGGAGTGGAGGAAAGGATTCATGCCCTCAGTGTTGATACTGCTCTGTGAGGAACGACTGGCTTTCCGTGGTCGGAAGATGCGAGTGAAGCCTTTCCTCCGAATATATCCTCCTTCACCAAACTTTCGCCATTTTCACCACCGTATGCAAGGTCCAATAATTCACCACACCATTCAAGTCCCACACGGTCAAGCCTCCTTCACGCCGACTTCCACCAACAGGTGTGAAAATAGCCAAATCCAGAAGAGAATGTGGGGGGAATAGGTGGTGGATTTTTGGGGGTATATATATTTCGGCTATGGTGGGTGGAACTGTCTTTCCTACATACTTGGATTAAGGCCTTTGATCTGAAGCTATTCTGGCAGAAGACTCTTGAGGTCGTTAAACGGGCTGCGAGACCCTCGATCCAACAATTGCAGCTTGGCTGAGGAAGTTTGGGGAGGTATTAATAATAGTGCTGCCTGGTCGGTCAGGTTTACTCGGACGACTTTGAGATCCGGGATCTAACAACTACAGCTTGCTTAGAGGAGGTTGCAAAAGTTTTAGGGCCAGGACTTTTGAAACCGATGAGATACTATTCCAGCAAAGAATTGCGCTTCACCTAACTCCCGTTCCTTGCCTTCATATTTCCCGAAGCGCTCATAGGCTCGTGGGTCAGATAATAGACATTCCTGTCGGAGGTGCTTATCTCACCCGAAAGACTTGGTTCCAAGATCATTCATTGATGCTTAATTTCATCTTCCAACCAGGCCGTAATATCTGCTGAGAAAAGGCGGACTTGAAGCCTTTTATCTTAGCTGAACCTTTTCTTAAAAAGACTCAAGTGATTTGAAGTTTCTGATCAGCTCGGACATTCTTTTGATGAACAGGAGTCTAAAATCAGAGTAGACACCAACTCGCGCTTAGCAAAGGACTCCTGACACTCTTGAGATCAGCTCATGTGCTTACTGCGTGGTTATCAAACACTGCATAAAATTCTACTGCACATGTTTAAAAGAGGGCTATAATACTGCACTTGGAGAACTTGACTTGGTTCTCAGAAACAGCGACTATTGAAAAGGAGTCAATCATATACTGCTTTCTTCGAATACTTTTGATCTTATTGATTGTGATTATACCGGGACGTTCTTCAAGTTTCCCAGAGAATTCTTGGTATTCTAGTTCTCGTTATCTTTTCCAATACTTACATGATAACGGACAGTGCTGAAAATTCTACTGCTGTAACTTGTGACGAGATCCAACCGGTGTTGGTATTTTAGTCCAGACAGTGAAGCTCTTCTATCAAGAAAGTTCTCAACACCTTAAAACAGGGTCTTTGGTGTTACAGAGGATAAAATCCTAACATCTACTTAACTTATCTTGGATCCTCCACACAACGGTGGAAGAGACATTCAGAAAATTCGGAAGTTTGAGTTGACGGCTAACTAAGCGTAAATTCCATCAAGAGAGACCCTCAAAGATGTGGTCTAGAGGCTTTAGAGGAACCTCAAGAGGAGGCGGTGGCGGGGGTGATGCTCCCCAGCGTCCAGGTATGGGTTCATGATTCGTTGTCTGAAGAGTAGTATCACTGACGAATAAAAGGCAAGGGGGAGGAGAACAAGGAGGAAGAAGAAGGAGATGAAGAGGAAGTTGGAAAAGGAGAGGGAGAGACGGAACAAGATGAAGTTTCTGACTGGGAGATGACTCCTGAGGAGAGAAGAAGTGATTTATCCATATCCTTTTAGTATGTTAGTGTGAATACTAAGAAGACCCAGCATTGAGGGAAACGGGCATTAGACCAGGTACAGTTTCGACCGCTATAATGTTATAACAATGAAGGCCTAACAATGGAGAAGCTCGAAACCCTGATAATCCTCCTCGGCGCCAGTACGTTCTGCCATTGTCACAGCACATCTTAAAGGGGTAACACACTAATCCTTAGTGTAGGAGACCCACTACAGCGGAACTAGCTACATTAGCTAATAATCCCACCTTCAAGTTCAATGTACGGACCAAGGAGATGGAAGCCGACACCTTGCTAGGTGATGTCCGAAGAGCCCTCCACGACGGAGTAGATGAGGATGGCACCGACCATGAACTCCGGCAGGTGATGGCAGATAGCTACTTCTCGTTGTCGGAGGCCGCTCGGCCCACTGAGAGTGCCATTGTCAATGGCGCTGTTCAGTGGATGGGCCTTACCGGCCGGATGGACCCTCGTCAGGCTATATATGCGCTGGCTCAGGCAGATTGGGACTACCGACTTGCAACACAGCGAACTTTTGAAGAGGAGACCTTAGTTCCACCTCGAGAGGTGGCGCCCAGGGACAACGAAGAGCCCGATGTTGGCAGTGGGACAGATAGTGGCTCTGAATTGAGCACGGCTCCGGAGGTACGGTTTACGTGTAACAGAAGTTGATCTGGATGTACGCTTAATTTTACTGGTATAACAGGAGTCAGAGGAGGGGCCGGATCCGCTGGAGCTGATGCGTCGTCTGAACCCTCAGGTCAACAAGGATTCTGCCAAGAAGGGCCATCGTGATGATTCAAAGCTGACCATCACACTGAGGAACCCTGGTGATAAAGCGGACTCCGTATATAAATACCCTTTAATGGTACACGGAACCATAGACTTCTCGAGTGCAGCCCGGATTCGAGCTGTGAATAGGTGGAGAAGCCAGGTTTTCCGGTTTGTACCTGGTCTGAATTGAGTTCGTCCTATGCATGATAGCTAACAATAATATAGCCGCAATCTCGGGGTTGCCCGCCCTCCACGATTAAGGTTCCACGATCTGGAGAAGCGTTTCCTCTTCGACGCCCACATCGACTTCGAGAGGCAAAGAAGGGCCGCCGGGCAGGAGGCGAACTGGTCAAAGATGAACTGGGACCGAGTCACACGGGACTTCAACGCCAGATTTGAAGGGCAGATCCTACCCGGCAATACTGATGTTCGGCCTTACCGAACCAGAGACTCGTTGCGCACCGAACGGAGCCGTATCAAAGAAATAACGGATCACACCGGGATCACGCCAAGGGACCAGAAGCAGGCCCCTGAAGAGTCCAGCGAAGATGAGGAAGAACCGCAACCTCGTCCGAAATATCCTCGTCGGGGGGACCCGGCTCCGGGGAAGCCTCCGATGTGGAAGCCGGATGACGACGATGAGTCTGACTTCGAAGGTGGTGAGCTTGGCGCTGGGCGGACTGGGATAGCTGCTTAATTTGTCGAGCACAGCATGAGCGGAAGGAGCCATTGAGGAGATTAGATTTAGAATAAGCAACAGAAGAAGCGCGAGAAGTAGCAATGGATTGGAGAACAATTGAAACGTGCAGCTGTTCGGCTTCCACATGTTGTCATACTGTGCTCAAATTTCAAATCCATCCGTTAATCAAACTGCCATTTGGCTTTTCTTTACCCCCCCCCACTTTATACTCTTTGCAATTGCAATAAGGCTATGATTAGAACGCTGGTTCAAGCGTGTCGACATAGCTGTAATGATGAAGGATAAAGGAGTGAATCTTAAGCTAGTATAAGCAGCACAAGAGTGGCTAAGGGTACTAGCTAAGGGTTTTTGACAACGTCGACTAATTCAACTGTTCCAGTGAATGCGAAGAAAATCGGCGAATTATATACGGCCTTGTCGAATCAATCTACTACGAAACGTACAAAATTATCGAACATTTCAGATATACCGAATGATCGCTGACGGTATTTTTCAGCAGTGTATGTACGTGATTGTCTGCTCCGCGGCGAGCGAAATCTGATTCGAGTATGAAGGAAGCCAGACAGGGTGTACACGTAAGGGCAAACGTTTATGGGAACAATCTGGGGTATTAAATGTAGTATTCAGGGCGGCTAAATCCTGCTCCCGAGCGCAAGTTGATTGACACGCCATCGGCTCAAGTACAAGCTTGTGTCTAGGGCGATCAAAGACATCAATCAAAGAGCCGAGCTCCTATGTGCATGGTTCGTTGTTACTTGATCCTGCAGTGACCGCCTAAATCGTGGGATGGAAGTAGAGAGATTGGACATTGTAATGCCTTGATTCACCGTAGAATTGCCTTGGTTCACCACCAGGTCTATGAAGGATCTTGCGAATAATGTTATTTTCTGTTCACCCACACACCATACTTTCTTTCGGCATCTCCGCCCTAGGCAATCCATCTGCTTCATCTAAATTCTCTCTTTCTGACTGTCCACTCTGTCGCGCTAAAAGATTTTTACAAGCTAAGTCTTCCTCTTGCTTCTTCCTTTCTTTCTTGCTCAATTGCAAGCTCCCCTTCGCTAGTGCTTCCTTCGGTAATGGTCTTACATACGGCTGACAAATCCACCAAGGTCTCTTGCATGCATTGACAGTCGCCACTGAGCTCTCGTCTTTGCCCTCCGTATCTTCTTGCACTCCGTTGGGTATCTCTGGTAACGTAAAGTTTTCGTAATTGCTTGAGTTCGCTTCATAATCCATGAGACCACCCTTTACTGCTCGTTCGGTCATACGTAGAACACCCTCAAATGCAGAAATTTCGCCCCCACGAATATGAGCCAGCGCATCCCGGATATCTGTATGTTTCGATACTAGAGGGCGTAGGAGGTTGAAGAGGTGGGCCTGCATAGCTAGTAGATTTAGTGATGTTGGCTTGATGTTCTTGTCACGCTTCTGCCTTTTTGCAGGAGGTTGATCATGCGCATCAGCGCTCTCATCTTCGGCGATAGCCTGTTCATTATCCTCGTATGGAGTATCGGTTGGTAGAAAAAGCGGTTTTCGCGTTGGCGGGGTTTCGTCTAGCACATACTGGTACAGAATGTCCATGTACCGTCTGAAAACCGCGTCCACTCGGTATCCTCCTACCTGGTTTCTGCCCCTCCAGTATTCCCGACCTTCGCGACCCACCTCAGGGGCCTTTGCAAATATGGTCGGGTCGTGCAGATTGCCATCTGCACTCATTACACCGTCCGCCCCCGTCTCCTCCAAACATTTGTCAATATCTCCATGCTGTAAGATGTTTCCATTCGCAAAGATGACTGTGTCTGGTGGTAGGCTTTCTCTCAAATATCGCAGTACAGACCAATCCGCTAGACCTGTATTATGCCCTTTCTGATCCCTTTGCCGTCCATGAACGGTAATGACACTAGCACCAGCTGAGAGTATGACTTTTGCATATTCTAAGGTCTTCTCTTTTGTGTCCAGTATACGGATCTTGGCTGTGACGGGCACATCGAGATTCTTATGAAGCTTGTTTATTATCTTATAGATAAGATCCCAGTCATCCTGCAGGAAAGCTCCATAACGTCCCCTCCTGGCAATACCTTGAGGACAGCCAAGATTTAAATCGACAGCATCACAGAAAGGCTGAACGTATCGTGCCGCTTCAAGAAGTTGATCGGGATCGTTTGCGCAGAACTGTACAAATAACGGTCGATCTATCAGTGGGTTGCCGTCAAGATAAATGTCAGAAGACGAGAGAGTGGCGGGATCTGGTAGTGAGGTTAAACCGGACCTGATAGGCTGGAAATTATGATCGCGGAATTTGGGGGTCTCGGAAAATAAGCGCGCATGAATCATTGGAGTATATGCTAAAAGATTTTTCGAGGATCCCGGATTCATGTAGGATCTTGTGAGCATACGCCATGCCTAAAACAAATATTTAGCAGGAGTCATAATAATGTCAAGATCATCAGGAAAGCGTACGAACTCCGACTGGTCTACCATGGGGGCTAGGATCATCTTTGGACTGCCTATACTTTCATAGAAAGCCCGGCCTGTCAACTTTGCTCTTTTATTCGGCCGTGGGTCTGTTATCGTCGCCGAACCATCGGATTGTGGCGACTCTGATGTGCTGCCCATATTGAAGAACGTACGGGCCGCCGCTCGGCAGCAGCGTTGCGCAATGAGCGGGCGAATAAGCCTCGAGGGCCGTAAGAGAAAGGTATCCAGTGTTGGAAAACTGCTTTGTTATATGGTGAGTGTAGTAATGAAACACCTTCGCTAGGTAAAGGTATTCAAGAGCTGACTCGATCCATGTGATAAAGGTGTCGGGATAAGGTTCGGCCCGAGCTTGGTTTGCGCCTGCTGATTGGTCAGGGATGGCTCCCACACGAAAAAGCTCAGTCATTGTCCACTGCAAAATGAGGTATCCTACATGTGTAATGTATGAAAAGAGCTCGCGTTGCAGGCTACTCATATCAAGATCTTCAGAGACTACCAATAAAGTCCCAGCCCTCTGAACTAGGCAGCATAATTGATTTTCCCCTGGAGATCCGCCTTCAGATTTACTACCATAACACTTATACCGCAGGTACCTAATAATACAATTAAATGATGATCGAAACCCGTTATCCCAACTCTACCGTTCCGTCCTCCGTACCCTCCAAACCCTGACCATATCCTGCACGCAACCGCCCCGAGAAAAACCCCATGTCTACTGGCTCCATTTAACATTTCACATGTGGCTCACCGCGCTGCGAACCAGACTGAGTGAAATTGTATCTCAAATGCCCGATCTTCGTGTTTTAGAAATTGATGATGGTGATATGACTGAGACTATTGCACTGTTGAAAAGTTTTTTTTCGGAAGGATACAGGAAGACAAGGACCGAATCGTATGATCAGTATTATCGGAGGGGTAAGTATGATGATGCCGAGAGGTCGAGCTATAGGGATGAGGTGCTTGAGATGGTGAAGCGGTTATGATATTGGGATATAGAGCGGGTTGTTGTGCAATCGTGCAATCTTTTACCGTAATCTTCCCTTTTCGGTGGGTGTCATAGTCTCTACACAATGAGATCAGCGAACAACGCACAGCGTTGCCGCTGGCTTCTTCGTCTTTGCCACCATGGTTTAAACCAAATTTCATAATTACCACCAACCCCAAATAAAAGCTCCCCTTATCTATCCGCTGCTTACGATGTGCTGTTACACAGATATCCATACGAGCAACAGCGATGGCCTTGTACCTTGGGTTCTGAGGTCTGAGTTCGACACTCACACGCTGGACATTCAAGTCACCTGTATTGAGTCCCAAGCATCGGCGACCCTTCATTAAATCCGAGTCTATTGGCGTTATATCACCAAGGACCCAGGTAACTCTGCCAAGGAGCGTGATAGACATGCTCCCGGTAATTCGTTTCCCGCTCTTTTCATAAGGGATCTCCAGACCAGTCTCTAGGCTCTAGAGTGATTTTTGTTGCGGACATTACAAACGCGACCGTGTTTTAACAAATTCTTCGACGATTTTCTAGCTATAACGCTTGTTTTGCTTGAACTCAAAGGTATGTTGCACATCGTGAGGCTTTTCTCTATCACTTGCGGCCAACTATCTTGTGATAGTGATAACACGTTATGAGCTTCCCTTCACTCTAGAGTGACGAAATAGATTCATTGATGGTGAGTCAGATGCTTTCATGCTTCGTCAACACGAAAACAGTACAACGCAGAGCGACAAGAAGGTCTGGAGAACAAGCATACGATTGGTCATTGGTTTTCTTCAATTGTTCTGCAAGTACAGGTACCATCGAAGAGGATTCATAACCCCAACACATGTGTTCAGATGAAGGTCATTGTCAGAATGTTGTCAGTTCTCGACCCCTTCACTGTCATTTCCACAACACTGATTAACCGGGTCTTCAACATTTACCTGCAGAAACCTTTACAAATACATCTTCTTTCACCGAATTCGCTCCCAAGCATCGCATCATGCTCATCTTGAAGATACCCGGCCTGAAGGCGGCTCCAATATCACCGTTACCAGTAGGAGATATGGATCAACTCATCATCGAGTTCCGCAAACTCAAAGTAACTGCGACGCGAGTTTCGCGGTCACCAGCAGTAACGATAGATCATCTGCCAGCTGAGATACTTGCGAACATCTTCGAAAATTTATCCAACGACGACATATACAATCTTCCGTATCGGATTTGCGCTAAAGGTTTGTTCGAGAAGGAAGGACGGCTTCGCTTCGCCCAACATCGTACTTGGATTGACAAAAAGAATCTGCACCAGTTGACCCGAATATCTTATCACCCGACCATCCGGAACTTTGTCCAGGAGCTCATAGTCGGCTATGAAATGCCCTGTTATATCAAGTTGAAACAATTTCTCGAGGAGCAGTGGATGGACAAACATTCGATACGGAGTCGCGCACCAAGAAATATAACATTGAGAAATTTCCATACCTTGGCTGGAATCCCAGAAGATTCCTGTCCATTTTGCGATGGATGGCCTTCGCTATCCGAGAAATGGATTGCTCACAAATCGGCGCTCAAGTCTCTGCAAGAGCTGCAGAATAGTGGCAAGGATGTGAAAATACTAGAAGAAGCTCTTGGCCGCTTTGAGAGCTTTAACGCTATCACTATCGATAATTTTGATCGCTGTGATGAAGAGCGTCAAAAGTCTGGCTTGAGATACTTCAACGTCCCTGAAAGTTATCATCTCTCTCCTTGGCCTAGTTTCTCCAAACCATCATGCAACACGGTACTCACAACCCTCATCAAGGTTCTCTCGATTACACATTCGAAGCCTAGCAGTTTTGAGATAACAGGAAACGCAGAAAGCCGGTGGCATTACGACGGGATGCATTCCACAGCCTTGAACACTGCTTGTCATGATTACCCGTTCCCATCACTCACCATCTCTAATGCTTTTAGAAACATGAAGAGAATGCAGTTGCGTGGCTTATGGAGTATCAATAGATGGGCAGATGACCCCCAGCCTCGACACTTAAATAGTCCGCCTCTGTCCAGCTCAGACAAAATATTTGTCTGTATGTTGAGATCAGCGGTTCAGCTCGAAGAACTCGCACTTTCCTTCAGTGGTCGAAACACTATGCCCCCTTATACATTCGGACTGCCGAACATTCCTCTAGGCAGATATCCGGGAACGAATCGATTTCGTCGATTGAAAACACTGCATCTAGCACATTTCAGGCTAGAACCACCACATATGGACTACTTCCTTAAAGCCACCGCAAAAACGCTAACGCATCTGACGCTTGAAGATATCCTTCTCAGCGGAGATTGGGGATCGGCGTTTGATAAGTTAAAGGGAATTTTTAACCTTCAGAGTCTTCGTCTCCAATCACTCAAAAAGATAACCACCCCTCAACGCCAAGGACAAGACGAATACGAAAGGTACGAAACGCCGTATCAAAAGGGAGGCGATGAGGAGGCATTGGCATGGCTATGCGGGAGGAGTGAGTCGAATCCCTTTCGGATAACTTAACGCTCAAAGCTCGGTTGGGGGAAGAGTGCCCTTATATGACACATGCAAAGGATACTCCAGTAAGGGCTTTCAATTTGTCTGCGTATCCTGTGCTTTTTTTCCCAATAAGCGACGATTTAATACTTCTTGCTCGACACACAGTACCGAAGAAGCAGAATCCTTTTTTAGGGTGATTTTCCTTGGACGTGTGTTATGCTATGGGCTAAAGCATGCCTAGAAGTCCTCTGGGAAACATTAGCTCATTTGCATACGTTTTGTAGTTGCGTTTGTGTATGCACTTCCCACTCGCTAGACCTAGAATATAAACAGTAGGTATGAAGTGAAGCTTACGAAAATCAGTGCATCCCTATCGCGACATCCTACCCAAACGTGTAGACCTCGACGCAGCGTGTCATTAGTTCAATTTTCACCCAAAAAAAAAACCCCTTTTGCCTGAATGGACATGCATCGAGAGAAAACGATAAGCCATTTGGAAACTGACAGTACCATTCTCCCACATCCAACCTCTCCCTACGCTCATAGTCCCAAAAACCACATCCATCCTATTGAACAGATAACATGCCGCGAATGGACAGCACCATCGCACATCCCGATGTAAAAAACAACCAGAACACCACATCCATAAGAATAAACACTCATACTGCATGGGCCTTTTCATCAAGGGGGGACGCAAAGAGAAAAGATAACCACAACACCATTGTACCAGCGCTCTTTGGTAGCGCTGTTAGGAATCGAACCTAATATAAACTAAATCACTCAACGACTCGACCGCAACCAACAGGCGTCCGCCCCCGGACGAGGAACATTTCGCTTCGCGTCCACAGTGGAGGGTCAGCATGGGATTCGAACCAACGCACGTCTCGGGGTAACAACGGAACTTTTCAATACCTGCGGCTAACAGCGCTGCCAAAGAGAAAAGATAACCACAACACCATTGTACCAGCGCGCCAACCATGAAATACATATATAGGACTAGGGAAGGCTATGGTCGACAATGATATAAGACCCACCAGTCATAACAGAGCTTTTCTCAAACCTCCCAAGTTCTGTGACGATATGGCTAGTCAGAAAGCATAGAGCGGGAAGTAATATCTCGTTGGTTCTAGGGATAATTGAGGGTGGTCAGAACGCGATCAGCGCGTTTTTTATGATTGGAATGGATTGATACCATCTCCTGCTGGGTTTGCAACGAACGTTGCATTGAGTACAGCCTCTACGTCAAAACACTGTGGGCGTGGCAATGTAGCAACCAGCAGAAGTAACCGGTCACTCGAGCGATACTTGAGCTTTGATCTTCCAACTGGCCTTTGTGTAGGGAAATGTGTGCTCTGGTGTGGGCATAGTGCCCTAGCGAGTGGTGCTTTGTGATTTCCTATGACCTTTTTGATATCTACATTCGCCATTCTATATCCACGCACCAGAATGCTAGCTTATTATTATATGCAGAGCACGAGGCACGCTTTCGAGCATTAGGCAATAGTCAGACAACCTGCCCAATTTGTAGAGATCGAGAACTACTCTTGATTCATCCAGGGCTTTACTGAGCTGCTTCTGCTCTCAATGGCTCTGCATTACTGGCGGGTTCTACAAGCATTTCTGACGTTTGTGAATCTCCTTTCCGTGGTTCTTCTGCTGTTCCTGCTCTGCGAGCTGCTTCCAAGTTACGTGCTTCGGTTGCCGCAAGCACAGCTCGATCGCGTTCCGCTCGCTCGGCATTTCTTCCCCATGGTCTGTTCTCCGGTGAAACGTCGACTAGATGTAGCTCGCCTCCACCGTTTCCGACACGGTTTATGCTCTGTTTTTGAGCTGCCTCGAAAGCCTTCTTGTTCTTCTTACGCTTTGCGGCCTTTTCGGATGTCCCCTTGCTTTCCACAGCTGGAATACTCTCCGCATCAGATACCACAGGCTTCTCGAACAATTTAATTAGTGCAGGGGAGAATTTCTCGAGTTGTGCGATCTCCCCTACCTTCACCCGCATGTAGTCAAAGGCTACGCCGATTTTCATATCTCGTATTGCTTGCTGGTCCGCGGTTGGGCGGACTACACTAGAAATGGGGTCTTCCGACTCTTTAAGGTCGCCTTCTTTGTTTGTCCTGTAGTGACAATCCATACTTTCTGCGGCAGCTATAATCGCGTCAGCAGATTCCACCGCTTCGTCCGCTCCATCCATCATGTCTTGGGCTTCTTCGGTGTCTTCGAGCTTGACCTCGGCATTTGCCAACCCTGCCATATTTGGTAGCTTCTGATATCGTTGGCTGAAATGAGTAAGGATCACTCTTTTAGCTCGCATTGCCACGGCAACTCCAATAGCTTCGCTGGTGGTGCTGTGTTTCTTCGCTTCGGCGTCCCCTTGCAACTCATCGTCGAACGTCGCTTCGTGTATTAGCACCGTTGAATTCCTACCAATCTTTGCGAATGGCTTGGAGGGCCGACAGTCGCCACTGTAGGAGACTTTGAAACCATTGGGGAAGGTCAGAGCCACAGCCATTGCGCCTTGGCAGTGCGTAACACCGCAGGTAACTAGATTTGAAAGGCCAGTAGCAGCTGTCATGGCTTTTCTCCTACGAAATGGGTGAGAAGCTCTTCCCGAAGAAAGTGGAAGATATTGGAGAATAATTCGACTTACATTTCCTGGTTATCAGGGTGGAAGCTCATCACATGGTCATTGAATCGTATCCTAGAATAATTGGAATTACTACTTTCACCAGGCCAGCAATTTAGAGGGACGATCTGCTCATAGCCATAGTTCTCTACAGAAGAGTACTCCTGTAACCATCTCAACATGCTTGAATGACTAGCAACGAAGAGGTGGTTTCCTTGGTATAAATTTTGAATTGAGTCTCGCAGGTGCTGCGAAGGTGGAATACTACCGGGTCTGTTTGTGCTACTTTGCCCCCCGTGCACTTCCTCGAACCACGCCTTGATCACGGAGGCGGTACCAAGATGATGATCGGCATGGAGATGACTGATCCAGATGAGCTTGAGGTCGCGAAGAACCTCTGCGAGCTCTGGGGGGTTGTATATACGTTTGAGCTGACCAATTGTGTTTTCGCCGCAGTCCAACAAATAGGATCCGTACCCCGGAACCCTCAGAAGCGTCGCAGAAACATTGCGATACTTGGACGGCAAAGCCGACCCTGTTCCCAAACATATAATCTCTGCGTCTTGACTAGGAAGGTTTTTTTCGGATGATCCAATTGCCATCGACTCGGAAGCAATCTCTTCTCTCGCCGCTTTGGCGAGTTCCAGCACATCTTCAGGAGTCTCCTTCAAGACTGCAGCCGTATCGAGGTCCGGGACGCTATCCGTGCCCTGTATTTGGAACAGTGGCCCCGTGTTTATTACAAGACCCCTCTGAGCCTGGATGTAGTCAACAGGGAGACCAGCCTCGATAGGTGGCTGCCCAGGTTGGGGTAGATTGATGTTGTCATGAACCGGAATAGCGTAATGCGATGGGTCAATTTGGTTGAGACGGATTGCCACGGTAGCTGAAGATTCCATAGAAAGATAGTTAGGGCAATAATCTTGAGATGAAATAACATGCTTCAAATCGGAGCGTCCATGTATGAATTTTCTTAATGTCTGGTTCCGACCCACATCAGGACCTAATAACCATATGATTGCACCAACGCCTGTCATAATCCTGTCAACTTTCCATTCCGGTCGGTTCACTAGGTTGTCAACATAATCTGCAGAGGGTAGATCTATCACGGCAACACCTGCGCCTTCCCTCCCTTCCTCTAACACCATTTCCGGCTCTATAGTGACTCCATCCATGGATTGCACGTTGAGTCCAGATGCCAATTGGCTCCACAGTCGTCCTTGTTCTACATTGAGTTCTTTGGCTTTAGCAGGCAGAAATGTACCACGCTGTCTATGGTTTCGAATAATATATGACATTGAGGTGGAAGAAGGTTTCGTGGAGGGCAGGTTTTCGATCATGGCTCCAGGCCAAGGTTTACGCACCATTACAGTAATATTAGGCAGCGGGGTTATACCATCGGGAACCGGTCCAGTATATCGCTCTAGCTTGTTCAATTCTTGATTGCGTATGAAGAGTGCCGCGGGCATCCGCACGTCACAAAGTTGGGTTTCTACAAGATTGTCAAATCGCCACGCAGAGTTGAACATCTCAGCGACTACAGAACCGCGAAGCTTCTGGTCCTGTCTTTCTTGTGCTTCTTGTGCTATAGGCAACGTCTTGAAAGACTCTCTTATTTTCCTAGATTCTATGGGCGTGGGAGTTTCTCTCTCGACGAATTCATCAAAAGGTCGCTTTTTGGGGGACTTGGGGCTCGAATCGGCTGGAGCCTGCTCGTTGACCGAAGGCGAAATAGCCATAGCCCAAACTTGGATTCGTGGGTCGACCCAGGTCGGTTCCCAATCTTGATCTGAGCCGACATTGCGGTCCCCCTCGATATACTCGTCGACATCCACAGGCATACCATTTCTGAAAACAAAATGCCTTGTCGTGGCAAGAGTATGTGTGATATTTGGCCCTCCATGGATTGTCAGACTCGATTGCGCCGCCCGTTGCGCCAAAGCAACGGCTTTCCTTGTCTTTGCGCTACGCAATGATTGTATATCTTCCTCCTTTGTCCCGTTTTCACCTCCGCTTTTCCTGATTTGCCTCTTGTTGAGCCGTTCTGCCGCAGCTATAGCCGCCTGAGTAGAAGCATCCGCAAGAGTCAAGATCAAGCCCACCAAGCCGCCAGTGTTTTTCCATTCCGTTTTACCAGTCAAAAAGATATCCGAAACTTTCAATAATTTTTGCCCTCTTTGAATACTAGCCCGCTGTATTCCCTCATGTATATTGCCAATGATGTAACGCTTGTCATCGAAGTGAAGTGATAAAGCTGTGCCAGAGGTGTCCGCAGTAGGGGTTGAGAGGAATTCAATGTGCGAGTGCATCTTCTGAGCGAGAATCGATGTGCTTGGTAGTCGTACTTCGCTACGCTGACTATCAGAAAAAAAGCTCTTGGGGCTTAATTCAATGTCCTCGGCGGTTTGTAGTCTCCCAAGTGGCGTTTTGTGACTTGAATATATATTCGTAAACCCCGAGGATTTCAACCCTACACTCGTTTTCCCTACTGTTGAAGCCCGCCGCACCTCAGTCGAAGCCCCTTGATCAGCCTGGTTATACAATGCCTTCCGTGGCCAGTATTGTTTTGCTGTCTTCCTTCTCTTGTCCGGTTTCGCTCTTTGCGAATTGGCTCCAAGGTGTGTTGGTAGCCTGGTACGAGCAGCAGCCTTGGTATCAATGAATGGGCGTGGTCCTAAATCGTAGCTGTTGACGAAGCCACGTCCAGGTAAATAGCGCATCAGCCGCTCAAAGGAAGTTGCTAAGGTCTATAAACCATGCGAAGACCTGTCATTGACTTTGGTCCACTATCGCAGAAATGGACGATGGATATTGGTGGAGGTGGTGATTCCTCAGGCGTGCAGAATCCCATGGGTTACTCGTCACAGTCGACAAATTCAGACTTGCGATCTTCGACGACAGAAAGAGTCGAGGAGCACGGCGTTGTTCTGTCAACATCAAAATGATCAAAATGTCCATCTTGAATATGAGTCATTCTTTAGTCATCAAAATGCTAAAAATCGTATTCTACATGGGTGAATCGACGGCAGCCTCATTCATTCATATCAAATTCCCCGAGGTATGTACCTACAGTGATACATCTCCACCAACTAGAAACATCGAAGACGAGTCATACGCGCATCAAATTTGCTTCAAACTCATGCTTGCTGACCATTCATCTATATCGCTTTATAGTCAAATAGGAAATTCGCTCCAGATATGCTTCATACCCAAGCACCCTTCCAAACACCCAACATGGGCTCTTTACCAAGCCCCCACCCAAGCATTCAAATTTGCTCCATATATGCTCGCCCCAATCTACCCTATACCCTATTGACAGTACATATTGGCCACTGAGATCCCTTGCTCAAAACCCAACCCAACCCGCTGTGCGGCGTAGACTGTCATAGAAGTTCTGTAACCAGGTGTAGCCACTTTCTAGCAGAGAACGGAACGGTTTCGCTAATAACCACTTAGATGCCCTATCTGCCACATTAAGTTAATTGAATTAAATTATCGCTGCGAATTGCTCTTAGTAGCTGTGTAAACATTTTTTACAAGAAGGAGCTAATGCCTTCGTCATGAAATGGATTACCTGGGATGTAAGTCTCACCCACTCAAGCTAGATGACAAACTTTCTGATATCCTTCAAAGAACTCCATTTTCTAGCGCTGGCTTTACGATTGATCAGTATGGAGACTTATAGACGTCATGATCAGTACCCCCACTGGCCACCAGTTGTAGAGGTTCTCAAGAACTGTAGCACTCCCGTCACTCAGGCTGCTGTGATCTAATGGATCCGTTGTTAGGTTATCCCGATTAGGAAACACGTGCAGAGAGCAGATTTGATCGATTTCAAGCGTATGTATGGAAAAGTACCAAGTCTGGATTTCAAAGCTCAAAGATTCAACCCCCACCCGGACGATGAGAGCGTTTCATCTCTGGGTATGGCGACTTGGGCTATCGACGCCGCCAGAAGATCCCCAATAAGAAGGAACTTCTAGACTATCACAACCTTGCACGAGAAGACTGCCACAGTCCGACTAGTCTTTGTCGCAACAGCGCTAAGACGAACCGCACGACACTAAGCATGAAAGTTGAACTCGAAACGCCGCACTGATAATAAGATCCAACGGCAGTTGCCAACAGTCTGGTTTTCTCACCATACTGAAGTACCTCTTTCTCCCATTGTTTTATCGTGCTGTTTCCCTGAAAGACCTTTTGCAATTCCAGACAATTCACTGCGCTATGGTTAAAACTCATGCCAGTATGAGGACGCAAAAGCGTCAGTGCTTCTCCGACAAATAGCAATTTACCTTCAAAGAATGACGCTCGCGGTGATGCACAATCGCGAATGGTTGATATGAACGGAAGAGAAGTTTTGTTGACGAGCTCAAGAAAACAAGATGGCATGTTCTGCGCCGCGTACGCCTTTTGCTTGCCCCAGATCTCCGGCCGCATCTTCCCCATAGGCAATGTATTTCGGTGCTTATGATCGTCGATGTCCGTCAGATTCTCTTCTAATTCCCGCGACTTTTCGGAGCAGTTCTGATACCAAACATAATTAAGAAAGCGCTCTCCGATCTCGAGGCTGCCGGCAATTCCGGGAATGGCATAGCTATTAGGAGGTCAGCCTGCTGTTCAGAGGATCGAGTCAAGTAAACTCTACTCACCCAACGATGTAACCTTGAGGCATTGCAAAGACATTGAATCTCTTGTCGAAAAGCTTCCGCGTTTCTATCGAGACGTCTCTTTCAGGTACGGTGCCCCGCCAAGCGACATATCCTGAGTATGGGTATTCTAGATCCGGCATGAACTTTCTTCGGATGGTGGAATTCTGTCCGTCTGCAACAATGACAAGATCCGCGTGAATAGTGCCACCACCCGCGACTTCGAGATTGTTGTACTCCACCGTAACAAAGCCGTCATTGTAAGAGGCATTCGTAGCCTGTTTACCCAAGTCATAAACCGCTTTCCCGTCTGTTGCGGCTGGATTGATTGGCTCTGGGCAATACTCGCTCTGTAGAGAGTCAAAGTTTGCTCTCAAGCGGTAATATAGAACATTCCAGCTGCTAAGATTTAGAGACAGATCTATGACGCGTTTGACGTTGGATGCTCTGTCCAAGAATTGGAATCCCGGGCAGGCGAATGAATACGGCCGTGGGTATCGATCATTTTCCATGAAAAATTGAAGTCCTTGAGGCCCTGTGCCTATGCCGGCTGCATGATCGGTTCGAGTCGACGAGAGATTTTGTTCAAGTATGCGGACATTGTGGCCAAGCCGTTTCATGATTATACCATGCATTAACCCGGCTAACGATCCCCCGATCTTTTTTCCCAATGAATTTAGCAGTTAGAAATCCAGCGGAAAAGGGAGGCACTCACTATGACGACGGCCAACGGCTTATCTCCCTTAGACGAGGACTCATTGCCCAAAGAAACCATGATATCTGATCTGATCTCCGATTCTAGGGGATCAAAGAGTCCTGTTTAAGAGACAGTATGTCTGATAGAGCCTCGAAGGAAAAAGATAGTCATTGGCTTGTGGTCTGGCGTTCATGTGAAGGGCAAGAAGTGAAGGGCTAGAGGCAGCGGAACCCAATCGCGACCGCTCTCTGCAATTATCCTATATTCCTCCAAGATATATATGACTTGCTCTTCCTAATGATATCCTTGGAGCACCAATTTGAACCCACACTCGTTTGCGGATAAATGAAAAGGTTTCCCCAAAAGCCAGCAAGCACGCCGGAAAAAATCTCGAGGTCTGATCTCTTAGGCCGTGTGCGTGAGCTTGTGAGAAGAAGTAGAGGATGTGAATTGCCAGGGACTTTCAACCCTCTTATTGTCGAAGACTTGTTCTATCAGCAGTCAAAGCCATGAAAGCGGCTCGTAAAGCGCTACAGTGAAAGGATCATGAATGTCACGAGAACCTCTTTACAGTTAATCTCACTGCATATCGCAGATGAAATCACGAGCGAAGGGCTTCTACGGGAGGTTATCGACTCAGCTATGGAAATATATGCGGACCAGCTCGAAAGAAAAGTCGCGGAGATTCTGCGTCCTCACCAGAAAGGCCACCCTATCACGTATAATCATTAATTCATCGAAATTATTCAAAACGCCCGCAAAGAACACGCAAAAAGGGACCAGGCCCGGCAGCTGAACGCGTTCTTCAAAATCAAGCCCGAGAAGGGCTTCTCTTACGTCGGCCCTCACCAAGGGTTCGATACTGGGAATCTCTTAGATGCAATAAACCAGCGGACGGAAGCTGACATGAACCGCTAAGCCTGCTCTGAAGCAGTCGACTGTATGAAGGCATATTACAAGGTGAGTATCGAAGTCAACTCGCTCACTATAAGTCGAGAGACTTCTCGAAGATCCGGCGTTGAAGAAGTCAATATCCTGATATATTTACAGGTTGCAATGAAAGTCACGGTGAATAATTTTGATGTTTTGAGAATCGAATGTTGCATTTTGAATGAACTCTCTGACACGTTTTCATCTGACATGATCATGAGACTTGATGACAGATTGATAAGGAACATCGCCGCAGAGATCGAAGAATCGCAGATAGACAGAACTCGTACTATCAAGAAATTGAACAGTCTTGAGACAGGTTTGCAGACTTTGAATCGTCTAAATCGAAACAAAGCAGCAGGTTGGTGAATGCAATTCACAAATGTTCTCTATGATCGAGACAATATTTCATGGGAGCTAATGTAGTTCTAGCAAACCGAATTGACGAAGCCTTCGACCGCCCCGAAATGAACCAGGAAGTGACCGTTGAACTTTTGAAGGATGGATGCTGGCATGAATGAAGGACTCATTTAGGAACAGGAAGCTTCAGTGGTTCAAGATGTCAAAGCTTCAGGCGCCGGAAAAGCAGAGCTACACGAGCCGACCTTGAACCGGTCACCCCTTCGTGAAGACGGAAGCGTTCGGGCAGATCATTCTTGGCTCAACAATGGCTTGAGAACTTCCAAATTTTTCGTGCCCGAGAGAGTTGACGGACGTTGACGCCGTACTACCTGAGCCGTTGATATGCGTTGAAGGATCAGGCATACTGGGTATGGTCTGAAAAGGAAATCGAGAATCAGCAGCCTTAGGTGCCGGTGTGGATTGGGACATAAATGTAAACCGTCAGATGGTGTGTATTATCTGAGAACCAAATGGTAGATTCACGTTCTCGTGTGGAATACCAAATGCTATCTGATTTCAACGATCTCAAGAAGTCAGTTGTTTGCTTGCTACAGCTATGTCCCAGCTGGAAGAAAAGTGATAAAGAACGGGCCAAGGCAGAGGGAACCCTCGTTGGTTTTGTAGATGTGACTCTATCCTTATCCCCTTCTTTCCTCGACTTGAGCTCGAACGACCCATGATCGGCTTATCACTGGCTCTCCGCCAGCCGACTTGCAGAGCTCCCGTCCGTTTTCGGTGAGTTGCCTCAAAGACCTTCGAGAACCAAGTGAGCTGGCAACAGTATTGGTTCAGTCGATGATTTTCGAAGTTGGATGGATGGCACATGGATCTGGCAGCGGGCACCAATAGGTCCGAAGCCTAGTTTGAACTAACCGAACTCGTAAATGGGTCTTCCTCAGGCCCAATCAACATCGTGCACGTAGCTTTTTGTCCGAAGTGTCCATCTTCCAAAGAATCACTTGGTGCACACTGACTTGATCGTTTAGTGCGTCAAACTTCAGCTTTCGTTTCATCGAACATTCCATATATTTCATAATCTGATGCATGTCCTATTGACAATCTAATGAACTTGACCGGTAAAGTGTATATTTGTGCACCAGAGACAGGATGTCCGGACAACACTCACGCCTTCCTCAGAGGTACGAAACGTTTGTAGAGCGGGCAAACGCAGTTCAGCACAGAGCCGCGAGACATCAAACCGCGGAGAGAATCGCAGAGGCACAAATTTTGCTTGGTCCTGGAAGGGTTCTTCCGGTCGCAGATGGAATTCAGCCGAGCAGTCCATCATTGCAAGATGAAACGGACAATCTGCCAGCTGAATTGGATGATCAAGCCGACGTGACCTCCATGAATCGACCTCCTTCATCACCATCTCCGCAGCCATCCCTCGGACTTCGTCACGAGCTCTCAGTTACTTCTTCATCGTCATCTAACCAAAACAGTGGTGAGAATGATGGCAGCACGGAATCTTCAAGTGAGACTATTCGAAGCCTAGAGGCTCGACTCGAGCAAGAAAGAAGGCTTCGTAGTCTGGTTCAGCGAGACTTGAAGCAAAGGAAGCAGAAGATAGCAGAGCTGGAGCGAAAAGCTCAAATAGCTCATGACCGTCAAGTCGAAGCCATTGAGAATGACTCATCAGCTCAAGCAGCAAGTTGGGAAAGAAAGTACGGCATGCTAAGGGAGGTTTTGAGAAGAACCGAAGAGGAGAAGAGTCAGTTGACAAAAGAAATTCGAGAGCATGAGGTCAGAGAGGACAAGTTACGCAGACAGCTGCGGAGAGCATGGGAAGGTCTTGACGAGCAGCAGGAAAGGGACAGAGTCATGGGTAGTCGTTTGGGGGAGGCGGAGAATAACATTGCGAGACTTGGGAACGTGGTAGCTCAGCTGGATGATCACCAGGACAGAGGTATAGAGAGGGCGAGGAACATTACCACACTTTCAGATTCACAAACTGCTGAACAGCAGCTTGAGGGTCATCATCGAAGAGAGCGCAGGGTATGTGGCACTGGCGATTACGAGCTGGTAACCACCCGAGACCCTCGGGGCAACGTCAGCTTGCGTCATGCCATCACTCGTCCCATAACGCGAAGACAGGCGTATTTGTTTGGCGGGTAGAATGGGAAATAATGGTTGAGAAAAAAGGTCGGCGCGGCAAAAATTAGTTAATCTATCGTGTTACAGGTATGAAGAATTTAATCAAGAGAGTGAACGGATACTTGAGCGATCGGTGGAAGAGATCGAAACGAGACGTGGAAGTGCACATGCCTGCCAAAGTATCGTCGTTAATCCTGCCATGCCAGGATTAACGGCGCTAAGCCTAACTAGGCACCCCACCAAAATATTTGTTTACTGCATTGTTTACATTCACCTCAGCTTTCTACAACACTTAGATGCAGCTGTTCTGAATGCCTACATTCTTTACAAGCTCAGTTATTCTACAAGCAAAACGACACGCGCTCAATTTCAGAAGAAGGTGGCTACTTCGCTGATGCGAAATTCAGCTGAATCGATTCGTAAACGACTCTACGACTTCAGCAATTCGAATTCATCGATTCCACCTTCAGCTCAGGAACATCGTTGGATTCAGCTCATTAAACCAGCCTATTGCACCCTCTGTAAAGCAGCCAAAAGATTCACTTCAGGAGCTGGTAAAGGGGTTAAACGTAAGGCCCTGAGCGAGGTGACTGGCAATGGTCAGTCAAAGCAACCACGAAAACGTACTGTTCAAACCAGCTACGGATGCACTTCTGAACAGTGTACGGGGTTAGCAGCCTGCAAAACAGAGGCCTGCTGGGAGGCCCTACATGCGTAGGGGGGGAGGGGAGGGGGGAGACATACACAGAGAAGGGGAGGGAGTTTTGTTGATTTTTGAAGCAATTGGCAATCTGCATATTGATCTCAGCTCCCCATTGGCCTGGTTAGTCATCTCCCGTGGCTCCGTACACCTGGTATGGCAGGATTAACGACGGTTTAAGGGGTATACAGTACATTCAAACACAAGCCTTACCTACACGCATTCTCGGGTCCACGAAAGATTGGGACTTTGGGCAGATCTCTCAGATATACAGATGGAGCAAATTGAGCAAAATGGCCCCCACGTCATCTAAAACTGAGGCTTGCAACTGCACGCCATCTACCACTCGCTCGTCAGCCTTGCGAATAACGTCGTCTTCTGTGACTGGTTGAGTTAACGAGCTGTAACCACACTTTTTGAGGAACATATTGAATGCGCCGCAGATCCTTTAGGCATCCCGACTGTTCAATGTCATCCCCCCAGATGTAGTTCGTACTTTGTCCAGACATTTGAAAATTTCTGGTTTGGCCTACCACTATTGAAATAGCTTGATTTGCAGAGGTTCTTTTCTTGTTACCTGAGAGCCAGCAGCGATGGCCTACAGTCCGGAAGTGACTCGGGAAATTTTACGCCGACCGGCTGCTCAACCTCCTCCTGGGGTGACTCCTAATTTAATCAATCCAGAAAATCTACGAACGAGCGTCGTCATTCTTTCAACTTTGGTTTTCTCTATTTCGTTCCTGGCCGTTTCTATTCGTATGTATACGAAATGGTATGTCATCCGTAGCGTTGGATGGGACGACTGTAAGTTTTGTTTTCTTTTGGGCATTAAATGTGTATTGAGGCACGCCACTGACTTTCCTAGATACTTGTCTTTTCGGATGGGTGATCTTGCCTCTACTGTTTGAGTTGAAACTAAGCGCTGACTTCTTTGAAGTTCTTGCTCGCCTCTACTGGCGTCCCAAGCATCTTGACTACTTACCATGGCATGGGAGTTCATCAGTGGAATATTACTCTTGGAGACTTGTTTTCCATTCTTTACGTACATTTACACCACTACCGCTTTCTTCCACACAAAACTTGCTAACGTTTACTGTAGTATGTGAATATTACGTCTATACTCTATGGTATCGCCATAGCTGTGGTCAAGCTTTCGATATTGTTACAGTATCTCAAGATTTTCGTACCAAATCGAAAAAGCAACATGAGGTTGTTTGTGTGTGCTCAATCGCTTATCTGGGGAAACCTGGCCTTTTACACCGCCAGCGCCTTGCTCGATATATTCGCCTGTACTCCACGAGAGAAGATATGGAACAAACTGATCACCGACGGTCACTGCGCTAATACTGACGCTTCTGGTATGGCTGGCGCTATATTCAATGTCTTTTCCGATTTTGTTATCTTGCTTCTTCCCATGGTATCCATTTGGAAACTGCATCTGGCCCCGCGGAAGAAATTTGGAATTTTCGCTATCTTTGCCACGGGACTTTTTTAAGCTTTGCAATACCATTCTTTAGTTGAAAGGCTCTCTAATACATAGACGGTTCGCAGCGCCTGCGTTACATCTACCATACGCCTAATATACATGATCACTGGAGCAATCAGCACCGACTTCTCATATAGATTTACCTATGAGGGATTCTGGTCTATCGCTGAGATTGGCACCGGCATTTTATGTAGCTGCCTCCCGACTATTCCCAAATTCGCCCAGACTCTCGGCCCCAAGCTGAAATCAGCACTCTCTTTCGCTCGAACCAAGCCAGACTGCTCGATGCAAAATCCACTCGGAGGATTAAAGCCAAACTGGCCCTTGGACAACCGCAGCGGCCAGAGCAAGGATCAGCCTCAATTCCTTAATTTCTATGGCTCACGGAGTCTACTCAAAGGAGAGTACAACCCGCTCGATGATCGAGAAATAGCGGTCGGTGAGCTACATTATGACCATTTTCGACCCCTACCGGTGGCACTCGGGAAATCAGCAACAGATATCGAGAGCGGCTAAGCCAAAACTAGTAGTCTGCATACTCTAGCCATCGAAGCTTAGCAAACAGAACCTTCTAGTGCAACCTCAAATCTGAAAGACCGGTAGATGTAGGAATGGTCAAAGCCGATGACTTAAGAACATACACGAGTGGGTTTTGGAAACATCTAGTGTGACCGTTGGATTGGATAAGTTTCTGAGAACCAATACTCACTCATAGAGTAAAACCGAAGGCCTACGATTGTTGCAATGAGTAGGTTGAAGGACTATCGAGAACTCTTATGAGTAAATCTCTCGGTTGTTTCCCAAACAGGTCTTTTTCACCTGCGAGCTATGTTACACAGCAGTGACAGCAAAGCCCTTCTCGCGAAAGGCTCCACGACGCGAGCGAATAGTAGTCGTTGATCGATTTGACGTTGCATGACTTGACAATCGAAGGTTGCCGATCGATTTTGGGGGGGCGAAAACGCGACGTAAAGACTATGCTTTACCTTGATTTTTGTTAAAGAGCGATCGAGAAGGCTGGGGCCAGCTGTCGACCATCTGTAAAACTTCGTGCCGTTTGATGGTTTTTTCTTCTTCTTCGTCGAATACGATATATGCGAATCAAAGACGTTCTTCTTTTACAAATGAAGACAAGTCGACTATATCAACACAAAGCGCATCTGCGACGAATTCGATTATGTTCTAGCAGTGCAGCCTTGTCAACAAACCATTGCGGATTTGTGTCGACCTACCGCGTTTCCAGTTTTTTCCCATGGATTTCCACCCAGCAGTACTCCCCAGCCTATCTGGCGGAAGACAAAAGCAGGCAGTTTCTCAATGTCGTCGTTGCTTTTGCCATTCTCGAAACAGTCTTCATGATATTGTTCTTCACGTCGCGCGCAATGAACAAGACTTCAAATGGCTGGGACGTGTATCTCATGATACCAGGCTATATCTTTTGCTTTGGCCACATCGTTGTCGCATCATGTATGTTTAAGGCCAGTCTACAGGACACTGAGATGCGTTAAAGACTTTCTCCTGCCATCGATTGTAGACTGGCTGACTGGATTTTGCAGTGATGCTTCGATGCGGTGGCGCCGGACGCCACATGGCCGCGCTGGACCGAGCCGTCGCGACCAGGTGGATTAAACTCGACGTTGCCGAAGAGTTTATATACAACTTCTCGATCTTGTTGCCTAAGCTTGCGGTTCTTTGCCTATACAAACGAGTCTTCTCAACAAAGCCGTACCACTATGCGATTTATATCCTCGGAGCTATCGTAATCCTCAACTGCGCTGTGGGTCAGGTAGTCAGCCTTACGATCTGTCGACCGTTCGCATACATCTGGAACAAGAGTGTATCAGATGGCCATTGTGGAAATATAGCTGCGACCTACCGCTATATCACCATCCCGAACTTGCTGACTGACGTGGGCATTCTCGTCGTACCCCTTCATGGGGTCTGGCATCTTCACATCAAGGTCGTTCACAAGATCGCGCTCTCGCTGACGTTTCTCATAGGTTGCATGTAAAGTAAAGAGCTCGACTTTCTGTCATCGACAAGACCTGCTGACATGAGCCCTAATATTTAAAAGAGGCACTATCACGCGAACCATGCGTTTGGTCTTCTTCTGCCAGATCGACATGTTGGCGAATGTGACTTGGAACGCGCCGGGGACGATGAGCTGGACCCTGGTTGAAACGGGCGTCTATCTCATCGCGGCGACGCTACCATCCCTACGCCCTTTAATGCTCTTCTTCCTCAAGGGGTTTGAGCTGAAGACACCATACCACAAACTGCTCGGCCGCTGCAGCCGTGTATTTTCCGCTCACAAACATCTCGAAGGTTCAACTTCTGCCGGCAACGGCGCGCGCTTGGCTGGGTTTGTGAAAATGAAGGACGTCAAGCCTCTGGATCAAAAAGCCACTCATGAAGAGTGGGTATGAGCCTTGAAAAACGAAGAGAAGAACGATGAGAGAAACTGCTCGAAAGTTTTGTTTTCGATGCAGTGCTGTTAAATTATAGATTTTACAATTGATGAAGTGACAGTGTAAAATCAATGAGGCTTAGAGTAATAGCAGAACTAAGGTACTCATCAAGGCACTAGAAAGAAAAGAGCGAGTCTCTCATTGAAAAGTAGACCTGGCGCCAGCGCGATTGCTTGACATATCTTGACAGTAATCATATCATATCAGTTCTGCAAATTTCAGACACAGCTACAGAACTTGACCTGAAAGAAAAGGCCTTCGTGACAACCTTTCGGTCGTATTCTTTAATCCTTGTTCTCGCATGGCATTCACTTCTGGCTCGAGCATAAGTTCACTTCTGGCCCCCTCTTCAGCATTCATTTCTGAACTCCCACTTCGGCATTAATTTTTGGCTTTCCTCTCACAACCTACTACTATATTCCACCCTCCCTCTAATACCTAACCCCAACAATATTTCTCGCGTGTACTTGGCTTGAACATGAGCTGGGTGATGATCAGAGAAGCCAGAGCAACGAGTAGAGTTTGTAGGCAGTTCACCCTCTGAGAAACCTTGAACTTGCATCCCGATTTGAATGATCATCTGTACTGATAGATAGAACGTTGGATTGAAAAATATACGACGACTGTTAAGATAGACTTTATAAGGCTGAATTATGAAATCCTGATGTCTTAGTTCACGTCTGAAGGTCATTGCGGCAGGATCTGCCCTGCCATGCCGTCGAAGATACCTGTCCTGACACTAAACGTGATTATCAGCGACGTATTCGAAAAGCGAGAGGTGTAGAGAGTTGTGAATAGAAAATGTTCATGCTCACTAATAGGCCTGCCGTCGAGGGTTGGGTTGACCGAACCCGATGACGTAGATACTAAATATAGTATACTATATACCATAAATAGTATAACTCTCTCAAAAATTGATATTTTTTTGCAATCAATTTTGCAATCAATTTAGGTAGAGTGATGAGTAGAATGGTGAGCATGTAGAATGACGAGTAGATAGGGTGACGAGTTGAATGGTGAGCATGTAGAGTGGTGAGTAGGATAGTGAGTATGTAGGGTGGCAAGTAGGTAGGAAGCCATGTAGAAAGCACTGTTTGAAGGACTGTTTTATGTGCCCGACCGACGCGTATTTTGAAGCATGTAGGGTGTTTGGTAGGGAGCCATGGAGGGTGTTTGGTAGGGTGTTTGGTAGGGAGTTTGGTAGGGTGTTTGGTAGGGAGTTTGGTATCGAGCCATGAAGGGTGCTTTCTATTGAGCCAGTTAGCATGTGCTATGAAGCATATATGAAGCATACTATGAAGTAGGCTATGAAGTAGGTCATTGAGCGAATGACGCGTGTTGAACCACGTCGTATGAAGCATGTTTTGAAGCATGTTTTGAAGCGAGTAGGCTGGTGAGTAGGCGAACGAGTAGGTAGCTGAATTGGTAGCTGAACATGTAGGGTGGCGAGTAGGTAGAATGACGAGTAGGGTGGTAAGTAGGTAGCTGAATTGGTAGCTGAACATGTTGGTAATAAGAAAACTCTGCTCGGAAAGCCCCCTAATATTCGGGTTATTAACCCGTCGGATTGACCGGGTTGAGCTCATGGTCTGACTTGACCCCGGTCGGGTTGAGGGGGGTCAACCCAACCCTAACTCGAAACCCGATTATGAGATGAGGTAGAAAGAGAGACGCGTTGTTAAGGTGTATTGTGTGTGGACAGAAGCTGAGTGAAAATACGCAGACCTGCTATCAAAGCTTTCACCCCAGAAACACTGTAGAGTCACTATCTTTGAGGCTTATATTAAAATAGGACAGCTACACAGAGTTACACTAGAGTAACGTGACGGGTGAAGTGGTCTGCTTTGACTTTGATTAGCGATGAAGCTGCATTGTCTGAGTGCTTTCTCTTCTTCTTGCACGCCAGCTTTACACACTGCTCCCCACAGTTCATCTCTCAGTCCGCAGTCCCTGCATGAGTCAAGAGCTCAAGTGCGCTAGACATTGGCGGGTACTTGTTGGATAGGGCATCGTCGGTGTCGTCTGGTGTTTTCCTTAAGCCCATCGTGTCCGTGAATTAATCCCCAAGAATCTTGAATGGCTTGCCTCGTTCATCGCTACATCTTAACCAACAACTTGTCTGCTTCAGAGGCTTCCTCCGAGAAGGTGAATGCCACGGGATGAAGCAGTCACTGGGATAAAGCAATCACAAAGGCTGAAGCATGTTTGCATGACGTGGCGTGGTCATTGGTTTTGGTCTCTATAAGCTTGTCTTGGCTTTTAGAGTGCTGGGCTCGTCTCCACATTCGGCCACGTCATAACTGGCCACGGAAGAAGGGTTTGACAGGAATGCCATCCGTGCTGCTCGGAAGAATGCAGAGACCGGGAGTAGCACCTTACCCAATCCCTCGTAAGTCCTAACTCCCTTCCACCACCAACCCAATGCTTAAATCCTAGGTAGAGGCCTTTGGCTCTTTGGCACCTCATCCTAGATAACCCGCGACGGTTCCACATGAACTGTCCTACCCTCTGTCTAATGGTTCCGCTGGGCCCACCAGTAGGTATGGGAACAGCGCCACGGCCATGACCTGCAACTGTCGCTGAGGTAGCAGCTGGGAGTTGGTACTCTTGTGTTACCACAGCCAGGATCAAGATCAGATGTGGGACGAGCTACGATGCTTGCAGAGTCAACACGAGCGGCTGAACGTGATTGCCCAGCATTTTACGGCATGACCGGTAACAGAGCCTGGTGCCTCGATGACTTGCGCCTGCACCTGAGACCTAATGCAGCACCGCGGTCACGAAGAGGAGCATCGTATGACTCGGTGATCGGGGTCCACTTCCACGGGTCAGCGTGTGATCGGAAAACCCCAATCTGTACACACCCAAGGATTGTCTGTTACGTTTCCAGGGCAGGGCTGACATGCAGGCGGGGGGCTATGATAGTGAGATGTGTTTCTGAATGCCGCTGTTGTTCGTGTAGATGGTGAAGAAACATTTGATCGTAAAAAATGCCACCAAAGAGGGACATTGTTGGTGTTCCCTTATGGAGAAGGTGGGGTAACTGGGAAGAGCTAACCCAACGTAGATAAGCCAAGACCCTGAGGCAACTAAGGTGTTTAGCGAAGAACTTTGATCGGTCCGAGGCTTCCGCTTGAAACCCAGGCACGCCCGCCAGGCCCCTGTCTCCTTTGCAATCTCGACATTTACCCGCAAGTGATCCGTACCTTACTTCGCATCTCTCATTCTTGCGAAGTTTCACTCTTTCTTTTTCGTTGGGATGCCATCTCCTTTTCTCCTTGTAGCCAATCCAAGACGAGTGCTGCTCAGGGGGAACAACGCAAACCACCTGAGCCTTTAGGGGTCACTCATCACTCTCCGCGTGCCTCGAGCTCGAGCCATGGGCTAGTCCACTTAGTTTGTATCGTCTAACCCGCTGAAGCGGAACATCCATCATCTCCAGATAATACGAGCAGGAAAAGGCGTAGCTATGAAACTTTGCGTACGCGCTCCTTGGCTGTCTTTTTCCTTGTCCTCTCTTCTCCTTTCCTCATTCCTCGCTCTGCTCTTTCGTGACTTTCATCCTCTCCAGTTGTCGAATTCTATATAATCTAGTACTCCCTAATATTCCTCCAAATGCGTGTGTCTGTGCTTGCTTTTGGCTTTGCGGCTATAGCCGTTGCCCAAAACTGTGGACCTCAATATGGGAACACAGTATGTGCTGCAGGAAACTGCTGTACGGGATTCCGCTTCTACTCCCTTCATCCCTTCCATCTCTCTCATCCATTTTTCTCCCCACCACCAAACCTTTGCTAAAACATTTTCTCCCCACCAGGCTCCCAACACGGCTGGTGTGACACCGACTTCGCTCACTGCGATCCCGCAGACTGCCTGAAAGCCTTTTCCGGCCCCGGTTCCAGCTGTGCCTCGGGCACCAGTGTCTCCAAGACCACGTTGAAAACCACCTCCTCCACCAACCACTCCTCGACCTCTGCCTACATCTCTTCCATCCCAAACATCGATGTCTGCGGTAGCGCGTCCGGAGGCGTGAGCTGCCCCGGTGCGGGAACCAATGGGTATTTCTACCGGTGCTGTTCGAGCCACGGACATTGCGGCCCGAAAAACAACGTACTTCTTCCCCTGTCCCCCATCCACCCCAAAAAAAAGTTCAACCTTGCTAATATCACACCCCCCACCCAGCTCCAAGATCAATCCCTCTACTGCGGCGCCGCCGCCGGCTGCCAACCGGGCTTCGGCGACTGCGCCACCAACCGCACCCCTCCCCCCATGCCCACCGCCCCGGCCAAAACCGCACAGATGGCAGAAACCTGCGGACCGATCGTGAATGCGAAATGTGCGAGTGGACTGTGCTGCAGCGGGAGCAATTTCTGTGGGTCTGGGAGTGACTTCTGTGGGAGTGCGAATTGGTGCCAGCCGAAGTGGGGGAGCTGCTCCGGATGAAAGGGGGTTTGCTTGGTTGGGAGATTTACTTGTGGGTTTTGGCGGGGGCTGAAAGTCTGCTTGTTTGGGGCATACTTGCTGGTTGGACGGAGGTAAAAGTTTTCTTGGTGGCGAGATTGAAAAGATCTACTATTGATTGGTGTGGCTTCTTTGCCATCTTCTACTTCTTCGGGGGGGGGGGGGTTTATAAAAACCCAGAGCAAGTCCCATACCTCGATTGCGTATATATCCCTTCCCCTCACCCAAGCGCACACGTCCTCAACCTACCCACCCACCCCCCTCCTCATCAATCCCCCCACTCCCCACCTACCTTATCCACTCCTAAAAACCACACCTCTCACCCTCTCCCCCCCTCCTCACAACCCCCTCGCCTTACATACCTACCTATCTCACCCCCCCCCCCCTCATCCACAGCTCCCCCCCCCCCTCGAAACCGAAAACGTAACACACACACCTACCTTCCTCCGCCCTAGCATCCTCACCTACCCTACCTACCTACCTACCCTACCTACCCTACCTACCTACCTACCCTACCCTACCCCACCCTACCCACCTACCTACCTACCTACCTACCCAGCTAAACACAACCAACGTACTAAATCATCATCATCAACCCAACCCAATTCATACAATCCCCCTTACCTATTATATCCCCCCCCCAAAAACCACCGCAAAACCAACCAACCAACCTCGCCCCTTTATCCGTCAAACCCCACCTTTTACTTTAGTATATATATGTATATAAGTAGTAGTAGAAGAAGATTTTTCCAGGTAGCCAAGTTTTCAGTGAGAGAATGCGAGATTGGTGGTTGGGTAGGGGGAGGGGTTGTGTTGGGTGAGGGGAGGGGTTGAGTTGGGTGAGGGGAGGGGTTGGGTTGAGTTGCTGGAAAGGGGGGGTGGGGTGGGTGTTGAGGAGAGGGAAGGGTTTCTGTAATGATTTTTTGGATGTAGTTTTGTTTTCGTGTGGTTTGTAGGTGGGATGGGATGGGATGTGGGGAATGGGGTCTGTTCGTGCTGGTTCGAGCTGCGTGAGTTCTGGTTTGTAGGGAGGTGTGGTGTTTCTGATGGAAGGAATGTGCTGGGGTGGGTGGGGGAGGAGGTGGTGGTGGTTTGGTAAGTAGGGAAGGGGGAAGGTATGTGGTGTTTGCTCTTGGGTGGCAGGCTGGAACTGTATCTATCAGGAAACGCCTTTGCTTGCCGAGAAGGAGGTTGCTTCGCAGGTAAGGATAAGCGGAAGTAGAAGGAAAGAGGAAATAAAAATCATGGACAAGAAAAGAAAAACCACCACCCCTTTCTGGTTTCAACCTCTAATCAATGCCGCCCATCAAGACTAACCCTTTTCCGATCCAACCGCCGATTCACCGCTCCCAACACGGTCTTCAGCACCACATCCGCACTTAACCCCTTCCCACTCTCCCCTTTCCATGGCACCGTATCCACAATATCCCTCCCAGCGCCCATCTCCGCCAATCCATCGTCCAACTCCCGCAACGCTTCCGCCGCACCCCGTTCCTCCCCAACCTGGAAGAACTGAATGCCAATCTGCCACGCGGGCGCATCCCAGCGGTCAAGCTTCTTGGCCGCGGCGATGATGACGCTCTCAACGTCGTCGGACGCGACGCCGTCGGTGATGACGATCAGGTTGAGGGGCTTGACGTTGTCGGCGCCTTTGCGCTCGAGGGCGGCGAGGTAGGGTTTCAGGATGGCGTTGAGGCGGGAGCCGGTCGGGGTGCCGCCACGGGGGCGGACGGAGTGGAAGATGGCGTCGACGTCGGCGGCGCGAGTGATGTTTCTGTACTCGCTGCTGTCTTTTTCGTTGAGGAAGTAGACGTCGATGCCGTCGGCGTCGTGGGCGGTGCAGATGGGCGTGATGGCTTTGAGCGCTTGCGCCGTTTCTTTCCAGGAGCGGCCGGCCATGGAGCCCGAGTCATCGATTAGGAAAACGGTGTCGAAGGTGGAGAGGAAGGCGTAGGGGTTGTCGGCTGTGGTGGACATGGCGCCGGTTATGGGGGTGTCGTCCGCGGGCGGTGAGTATGAGGGAGGAGGTTCTGCTGGAGTGGTGGAAAAGGGGTTGGTTGGCACGGTGGGGCGGCGGGTTGAGGGTGAGGGGTTGGTAAAGGCGGGAAGTGAATTTGGTTTTGGGTTGAACATTTTTGCCGATGTCGAGTTGGAGGTGATGGTTGAGTTTCTTTGAGTTTTGCTTCTCTTGAAGAAACTCGACATGCGTTCAAGACCCATCTTGTTGTTTGAGGGAGGAGAAATGATGTTGGGGGAGACAGGAGAAAGAGGCGAAGCCGAACATCGTGATGTTTGTGTTGTCAAAAGAGACATGATTGTTTGATGAATGTAATGCGGAAAGTGAATCCGAGTACGGTATGAAGAACAAAGAAAGTCTGGTAACTTGCTCTAGTTGCTTGGCTTGGAATCTCGCTTTAGCTGGAGGGACTTGAGTCTTGCTTGTGATACCGGATAACCCTCCCTTGCCAGCACCCTTTATATCTACATTTTGCCATTGTCATTGATCTCGCCATCGTGATGCTAGAACGGCAAAGAGATCACTGCCTGTTTGCATTGTGCCTTGACAACAGCCTGTAACACTTCGGGAATGCAAACGGCAAACAGTACGAGTTCTATCAGAAGGAAGATGTTCCATATCGTATGGCTGAAGTTGGTGCTCTGTGTGTGTAGCCTCACAGCCTTGCCGCTTGCCTTCGCGCAGTTCATGCCGCAGCAGCCCTACCTTATATTGTAATAACTAGCGCGGTGAAAGTTCGAGGCAATGGGGAGTCACGTGACAGTGAACAACCAATTACATCAACGGGATCGGATCAGCCTTATCGACCAGCGGATTCCCCAGCCCTACGTTGTGGCCGAGCATAAGGCCGGCTTAGCCCGCTTAGTGTGGATTGTGAATTTTAATGTATTTCCCAAGTAGGCATTGCTGGAGGGCAAAGACTTGGTTGTACGGTAGTCACGCAATGCAACACCGACTGATCCGCACAGAAACGTGGACAACCTCAATCCCTCTCACGCAGTGTTCCGTATGCATTACTCACTCCGACACTGAGGGGCTGTGTTGAGGCCGCCTTCGGTCATGTCGGTAAGTGAAACCAGCTCACAAGAGATAATGTCTGAGGTTTTAGGCGCATGCACAAAGCTTCTGGTTTATGTACCTCTCCACGCTCGAGCACGGCCAAACCCCCCAACTGCCATCACCATTCCACTTCATCTCACATGAAATTCGATTACTGGGGGCCAGGCGTCCAGTCTCTCCTCTCAGCCGTGTACATCGCCTTGAAGGATAGATGATCTCGGCAACTCTCACTCGGCGGCCTAAGCCTCGGTGTGATAGGACTCCACATCCCTCTTGTTGGGCATTCCAACCAGCTGTCCTTACCATCCTTCCAACAATGAAGGCAAAGGCCAGCCTGAGACAATGGTTTGATGGATTCCAACGCCGGATAGAACCTGCTGCGGAGTCCGCAGTGCGTGTGATTCTTATCGATCTGGTAAGCGGGGCATTCTCTGAGCGCGTGCAGGAGATCGATCATATTTGCTGGATAGGTCAAGTTGTCTGTAGGCTCAGCGAATGTGCTTTGAAGGTGCAGCAGGCCTTTCCGTGTGAAAAAGCGAACCATTTCGCCTAGCTGGAAGGAATCGCATTGCGGAGAGGAATCGTAACCTAGTTTGCATTGCGGCTGCTTCGAGGCGTAGAGGTTGATGAAGTGACTCTGTAGAGAACTTATAGTCTCGAGCACGTAGTGTCGTCGAGCTAAGAGTTCTTCTGTCGGTCTAATTAGTGACTGTCATATACCTGGAGTGTGCATACGGCGGATAGAGACTCTCTCCCTTGACACAAGCTCCCAGTGCCAACTGGAAACAACAACGCAGCAGGCAGTCCAATGGCTTTTGTCGCAACAGGAGTGTCACACAGGCCAGAAAGACGGACCGCAAATGCACATAGCCAATGTCAGAAACGGGAGGACAGCAGGAGAAAGAAAGATAAAGTAGCTTTGCGGCACTGTCCAGCCTTGACCTTACCTTCTAAATTATTAGGGAAGTTCCACCACAAACCTTCCTCCTCTTTGGCTTCCTCGCCTTGTGCTGTCCACTTCGCAGAGCCTTGAACTATCAGGCTAGCACTATATTGACGGACCCAATCTGGGAACCGCAGTATCAATCCAATAAGAAGTTGTTGACGTAGTCGAACCTCAGTCATCAAGCTGGACCCTTTCTGCGCAACCATTTTGCTTTTCCAATTTCGTTGAATGACATAACGGGCTATGGGCGTGGCGGCATCGAATCTATCTGCAATGATCGCCAAAAGGGCAACAAAAGATGGTCGAGGAATGGGCCAAGAAGTCTCTTCATCGTGTAATATATGGAAGAACAGCGTTACAGCCGATTCCGTAGAGACACCTCTAGGTACCTGGCCAATATCTGGTATATATATCACGGGTAACTCCAAAAATGCTATCGCTTTTGTTTCTCCATGCTGTCTTCGGATGGCTTTCAATCTCCTGTCCACCGCAATTCCTTCGCTGAATTTTAAGGGATCCAGTAGGACCTGGAAATAGGTTGATGCTCTACGTAATGCAGTTGTTGAGACTCGATACAACGAGGGTGTGCCCGCTCCGTCGTCTCTGAACCTGAGAAGTAGGTCTCCACTTGGGTCAATATCGATAGGAACTTCTATGTGATCTGGCGAAGACCTATCGCTGAAGTCATTCATCGCGGTGTAGTATGTTTGCGACTCCAGGTATAAAGGTCTTCTCCCCGGTTTTTTCTGGTGTAGGTATCTGCTGGTGATCGGACGCTAGCAGTGGGTTTTGTTGGACTATGCTCGCTGGATAGGAACTTTTGCAATACCAAAATACCTTTTACAGCGAAATCATTGTAGGTAAGAGAGGTTTCTACCCAGCGGTTTAGTAGAGCTATATGATAACCCGAGGGCTAGCCATAGAAATGAAGTATATTGAGCACTCAGCCAGATGATTTGATGATAGCTGAGCGGTTCTAAGTCTCTCAAGGATATGGCCACGCCATAATCACACGAAGAAATAGGTATGAGGACTTGATGTCGCTTCAGATTTTGGATAAGGATGGTGGACATGAAAGATGTGCTGGTCGCCTCCGCTAGGCACTATCAAATGCTTAGTCATGAATGGTCATGAATAAGGTAAGGTATTGTTAGTAGTCTTAAGGAGTGGATTGGAGATTTGGTATTAAGTCACTTAACGACGCTCTGATAATAATAATAATGGTATGTCTGGTGGTTTTGACAGCTTCTACTTGCGCCGAACCTTGAGCCAATCAGCGTTGCCGCAAAGGCTGCTTGATGACCACCCCTCGAAACGAAACACAGCCCGTCTCTCACCCATGATTGAAACTCCATGATATCCAGACTTTTTAGGTGCCACTCTGCTACGAGTCTTTCGACAGCATCGCCATTGGCTCGTGAGCAAGCGAAAGGGTATCTCCTACATCTATGAGCCTCTTCGGACTTTCTCGTATCGCAAACGCCTTACGCCTCGATGCCGAGCCAGCACTTTTCAAGAACTGCCGTCTAGACATAGTGCCTCGAAAGAAGAGCGCAAGGCTCTCTCAGCGTGCCGCAAATTGCACTTGTGCCAAGATTCTTCCTTCTTCAGCTTCCTTATCTGTGTATGCGATAGAACTTCCTCTGCTCTGGTTTTCGATCTGGTTCGTTTCCTCCGCTGCTTTTGACTTCATCAACGGCCAATGGCCTTTCCTTTCGTTGTATCGCATCGCAAGGAAGCCGAGGATAACTACGAGCCAGTAGAGGTCGTATGAGAGGACGGAGCCGTAGGTTGCAGAGTTCTGCCAGCCAAGGATGCCGTTGAAGATACCCCAACCACCACCGCCATTGAGCTTTGGGTTGCAGCACTGGATTTTTGATCAGTCCTCTATACACTGTGTGGGAAGCGAGTTCGATATTTACGTTAACATGCCAAACGCTCTTCCGGATATCGTAAGATCCCGGTCCTGACCCGCTTTCCGAAGAGTCGGCACCAATGACTTTATTCCACTGCCACAACATCAGCGTAAGATTTGCTGTGCGACTGGAGGGAATTACGTGATCCACCTCAAAAAGCCAGACCGCCTTGGAAAATAGGCCGGCCGCAACGAGATATAAGAAACAGGTTGAGACGATCAAGAATGTTTGTAACGAGGCAGCATTCCCTCCTCTGTCCCCGCCATCAGTTCTTTGGCCACTACAACAGCCGGTCACGGCATTACTCACTTGTAGATGAAAAACCCGATCAAGCAGCCGCATAAAAGGCCAGTGACCACGGGAAGTGGAAAGGCAGTGGCTGGGAGGCTCAGGCTTATGCCTCCGATAAAGACAACAGCCTCAAGACCTTCGCGTACGACGGTAATGAACGGCAAGGTGAACATGGCATACTTCTCACCCCATAACTTGAAGCGGCTCCAGCACCCTCCTCTGGTGCGGTTCTTGGATTCCATGGCTTTTGCCAGCTTGACACGCCATTTATCCTGGAGTTTGGATACGCGGAGGATCGCTGCACCCATCCAGCTGATGATGAGTGATGCGAAGAGTCCGAATGCACCTTCCCAAAGGTTTTCGGTGCCTGCCCAACGGTCTTTACCCATGCTATAGAATATTCCAATGAAGGCAGCACCGACGACAATGCAAAAAGACAATCCTAGGCCTGTACCCCACCATACCTGGAAAGATTATGCCGAATTAGGATACCGGTAAAGAACGTTATCTCAGGATGGCGCTTACCTGGCGTACGAGCTTCTTGTAATTTGCAGCATCAAGATCTCTTCCAAGGGTTTGCTTCAGAAAAGACAGCAGGACAGACACGATGATGCTGGTCTCGATTGCTTCTCGGAAACAGATGAAGAATACTATTCATAGTGCCTGATATCAGCTCCAATCATTTTCGATCTCGACAGGATCTCGACGTACTTGGAACGGCAAAAACATTGACCATTGTTACAGCAGCGACCTCTCTCAGGCTCGAGTGGAACTCTTCGAACAAGTGGTAGAGTGCTTTCTACAGCAAAGGCAGTGCTTTACTTCGTCTTTCGAATAATGGTCGGGTGGTAACGGGTGCACAAGATTTTATCAGATCAGATTGATAAGGGCAGAGTCTTCATTTATCAGATCTTCCAAATTAGCGCCCGAACAATCTCGTCACACCGCACAAAATCACGCAGTGTTGGATATTTTTAGTTCCAGCTTTCACTGAGAAGGTTGAATATTGCTGACAGTGATGAGCAGGCCGTTGGAAGCTGTATTGGAACTGGAGTGAACAGAACAAGTGGTCGGTCCGATGTCGGTGAGCAAATACAATCACAATTTAATCACGACGCAGCGCGGGTGAACCGAATGTGCGGCTCTAGATTTGCTTTTGGGCCTTTTGGCCGCTATCCTTACCTTATCTTATCAAGACATCCCGCACTTGGCCACTTTGCGTTAGCGCTCTCTTTATGGGTTCACTAAATTTCCGCAGTGTTTGTGTGTGTCCGTGAAGAAGAATAACAATATCCCATATCGGTGATCGTGTCTGCATCGAGGTTCTATACCCTTACAACCGATCTCTGCACTCACTCCATACAAGTATCGAACGTTCTTAGGGGATCAAAAACTCTCCAGCTCCTGCCGGCAATCTCCTACTTCGTCTGGTTCATCGCCTCCACATTTCAAGCATCTCGTCATCAAAGCGCTTCGCCAAGACTTAACACTCCTCGGCTGGTCAAGCACCGAAATCTTATCAGATCATCTGACAACAAGGAATTGATAATCCTATCCCCACCGTTACATCTGGGTACTTTAGCACACGGCGCCTGAGACATTGAAATTCCATACACTAGGTCCGGAATAGTCAATTCTCCTTGTTCATTCAATCTCCTTTGAGCCCGAATCCTGGTCTGCAGGGATTTCGCCAAACGCACTGGTGACGTTGGGGACCCGCTCGGACGCAGCTGAAAGTAAAGACCACAGATCTGATTAGACAAGCCATCTTATCAGATTTGCAAGCTACGCTCATTGGTTGCACCATCGAGATTGGCTCTCGGTTTGATACAAAGCACTCGTGTCAAGGCTTTCCTACCACGGGGCTTCATGTCTTCCACCCAGTTGTAATCTGGAATCATCGAGCCCGCTATTGCTCATATCCATATTCCAGGCAAAGCTCAGGAAGGAGAATGCCCCTTTCCTCTATCAAGTCGATGATATGTGCCTCGCTACTGGCCCTCGGTTACGTTGCCCACGCTGCAACTGTCACTTATGATTTCAACATTACCTGGGTTACGGCCAATCCTGATGGCGCATACAATCGCCCGGTTATTGGCATCAACGGGCAATGGCCAATACCAGTCATGACAGCCACCGTCGGCGACCGCGTAATAGTCAACGCTGTCAACCAGCTAGGAAATCAGACCACAAGTCTGCATTTTCATGGCCTCTACATGAATGGAACGACGCAAATGGATGGTCCTGTTGGTGTCAGCCAATGCGGCATCCCTCCTGGAGCGGCATTCAAATACGATTTCCACGTAAGTCATGTCCCTACGTTGGTCATCAAGGAGTCGTGATACTAACGGCGTCCAGATTGATCAACCGGGGACTTATTGGTATCATTCTCACGAGGCCGGCCAATATCCAGATGGCCTACGTGGAGCCTTCATTATCAATGATCCAAAGTCTCCGTACAAGGGACAGTACGAAGAAGAGATGGTTCTTACTCTCTCTGATTGGTACCACGAACAGACACCAAGTCTGCTCAAGCACTTCAATAGCGTGACCAATCCCACCGGCGCTGAGCCAATTCCAAAAGCTGCCCTCATGAACGATACTCAGAATCTCACAGTGTCTGTCCTACCTGGGAAGACATACATGTTCCGCATAGCCAACATTGCCGCCTTTGCAGGTCAATACCTCTGGTTTGAAGGCCATACCATGCGAATCGTCGAAATCGACGGCATTTACACTGAAGCTGCCGAAGCAGACATGATCTATCTGACCGCTGGGCAACGTGCTAGTGTGCTTGTCACTACGAAGAACGACACATCGTCGAACTTTGCCTTTGTCGGAAGCATGGACGAAGTGGGTAAAGCGCAGCCGCTGATCTACATCATACTGACATGACCCAGACATTATTTGACAAAGTGCCAAAAGGACTGAATTCCAATGTTACTGGATGGCTGGTCTATGATAGTGCAAAGACTCTACCGAATCCTACCATCTTAGACACCTTCTCCCCATTCGATGACTTCAAATTAGTGCCCAAAGATGGCCAAACCCTAATGGACAAAGTAGACTTCTCCTTCAACCTCGACGTAACCATGAAGAACCTCGCAGACGGAGTCAACTACGCCTTTTTCAACGACCATACCTACACCCGCCCTAAAGTCCCTACCCTCTACACCGCGCTAACCAGCGGCGCCCTCGCCACCAACGCCTCCATCTACGGCACCAACACGAACGCCTTCGTCCTCAGAAAGAACGACGTCGTCGAAATCATCCTCAACAACAACGACAAAGGCCGCCACCCCTTCCATCTCCACGGCCACGCCTTCCAAGCTATCGCACGCTCAGAGCAGAATGCCGGAAATTGGGCCGGCAACGAGACATTCCCAAGTGTCCCCATGAAAAGAGATACCTTTATGGCCCCGCCAAACGGCAACATCGTCCTGAGATTTCGAGCAGACAACCCCGGCGTCTGGCTCTTCCACTGCCACATCGAATGGCACATCGCCTCCGGCCTCGTCGCCACCATGATCGAAGCCCCCACAGACCTCCAATCCACCCTCTCCATCCCCTCCGACCACCTCGAAGCTTGCACCTCCCAAAACATCCCCACCGCTGGCAACGCCGCCGGGAACACACGTGATTTGCTCGACCTCACAGGCGAAGATCTGCCGCCCGGTCCTCTACCAGTGGGGTTCACGGCCCGCGGTATCGTGGCGTTTGTGTTCAGTGTGATTAGCGCGCTGGTGGGCATGGCGGTGATTGCGTGGTATGGGTCCCTGGAGATTGGGAAGACAGAGCCGAAGCCGGAGACGGTGGAGGAGTTTGAGATGATGGCGCAGCCCACGCCTTCAGTTCCGGTGCCGGCGGTAGTAGCGCATCTGTGATGGGGTTGTGCGAGAGGGGGAAGCGTGAGGAGGTGATGGGCATATGGCGTGTACTGGTTGAGAACAGCGGTAGGGTGTTGTGATTCAAAAGCGGTGGAAAAGCGAGCACGTACAGAAGAAGCTTGTGCGTCAAGTAACAAACATGGCTGCTGCTGATACAAAAGCATTGGCTAGACGGGGTCGGGAGCGTACATAGATAGGGGTCCCGTTAATACCAAAAATCGGTTGCTCCTACTTCTTTTCATTGCGTATCCTACCATCCTCCATACACTATTCTCCAACCCTCCCTTCACCACCTCCTCCTCCCATCCAACCCCCCCATTTCCCATTTCCCATTTCCCATTTCCCATTTCCCATTTCCCATTTCCCCAACCCTCCCCCCCCTCTCCCATCCAACCCCCCCATTTCCCCAACCCCTCACTCCTCACCCCTCACCCCTCACCCCTCACCCCTCACCCCTCACCCCTCACCCCAACCCCCCCATTTCCCAAACCCCATCCAACCCAACCCTAAACCCCCATTTCCCATTTCCCATTTCCCATTTCCCATTTCCTCTCCCATCCAACCCCACCAAATCCCCTCCCCCCTCCTCATACTACTACTACACTAGTACACTAGTACCCTCCCCCCCTCACCCTCTCTGCATAAACCAACTCTATCCCAACTAACTGCCCGCCCCCCATCCCATCCCATCCCATCCCATCCCATCCCACACCCTCCCTCCCACAGAATGGCAGCCTCGCTCCTGCGCAGACGGGGAAAAGAAACCCTTATATGTACGGTATGGTGGTTTAGCTGTGAAGTGGGAATTGCAGGTTGGGGAAGGGGGAGGGGGGGGGGTATGGGGGGAGGCGAGCGCGGAGAGGGGGGGGGGTGAGTGAGGGGGGTGAGAGGGAGGGAATGGGTATGGGAGGGGTGTGGGAGGGGTGTGGTGTGGGAGGGGTGTGGTGTGGGAGGGGTGTGAATGGTTGTGGGAGGTTAATGGGGAAAGGGATGGGGATGGGAGGGGGAGTTGAAGTTGGTCTGATGAGGCTGAGATGAACAGCAAATTGAATGGTTTTTTCTCTTGTTCATGAAGCTTTTTTTCTTTCTTTCAAAAAGCTTGGCATGCAGATGGAGCTGAATAGCCCTAATCTCCTGGCAACCACCAGAGATGCTCCCAGCATTCGACATGCCATATCGAGCCATATCCAGCATCCTGCCAGCAAATCCATCTCCCTATCTTCCCCGCATCCATCCTAGCCCGGCAAAGTACCTACCTCCCACCCCCATAATCCATCTTAAACGTCCTTACCCCACCCGACTTCATCAGCTCCCTCAGTGCCATTGTCGCATACTGGCTCGAGCCCAGCTGCAACTTTAACACCACCGCGAGTTTTTTCGGTGCTGTTGCTTCTTCTACGGTTGCTTGGGGTTGGTCGTCGGGTGGCGGAGGAGCGTCAACCTTGTTGCTCTCTTGACCATTCGCGTTTCGGCCAAGCCGGTCCAGATCCGTCTGGACGAATTGCTCGTCCTCGTTGATGTACGCCTTAATCTCGTATGAGATGTCTTTGCCAGGCCGAGCAAGCAATTTGCGATAACTCCCGCTCAAGCTAACGTCGCGCCACGGGCGGCGCATATCGTGCGGATCGAGACCGCCGCCTCTGGGGCTGGCCATGAAGTCTTTGTAGAAGGCTGCGATTTCGTTGGCGGGGTAGAGGATGTCGTAGCCGGGGGTGGGTAGGACGATTTCGAAGATGGTATACTTGCCGCTGTCGGCTTCTTCCTTGGTCAAAGCTCTCGCGCGGGTGAAGAACTCGTCCGTGGTGGCTGCCCGGTCATGAACGTCGGGTTGGACGACCGCTTCGCCGTCTGCGTCGACTTCTTCTGCTGGTTTTGTAGCTCCTTCGACCTTGTCCTTGTGTTCGTCGACTAGAACGAGGTCACCTTCAATGACTTGGTCGCCGAAACGCTTCCATCGCTCGCTCGCAGCAACGTTCCAGACTAGTGACTGGTACGCGTGCACGTACATAAGTCGAAGATTCCTTGATATCATCTGCAGTGAGCCGAGGTAATTGTTCTTGTTGTCTGGGTTTCCCAAGAAACGGATAATGTTGGTCTCCGCAGAGAACTTCTTTGGCATTTCGTCAACGGCGGGATGACTTCTGCCTGTAGTCTGAAATGTGTGTATTGCATGTGCTCGGGCTTTGTCGTCTCTGGAAACCCTATCATTTCCAGACATGGGATCTTGAGCCGCCGCGAGAGATGTGGGGCTGTAGTCTAGTATAGCCTCGACGGCGGCTTCGAAATTGCCTTGAAGCATCTTGATGCCCACATCATCTGTCCGAGTTGAAAATGTCCCAAACCGCTGGAGGCCATAATAATTGATGAAGCCACTCTCATTTAGGTTCTTGATCGCAGTTCCCACAATTTCAGAAGCTTGTTTGCTTTGCTCTCTGCCTTCTAACTCAGCACCAAGCTCAAACTGACAGTCTCGTAGAGTGACTGTGAATTCGTTCCCAGTCAACTCGCCAAGTTGCAAGCCACTAGGCTGATATGCGTAGTTTCCTACCTTTGCGTTTCTTAGAGTACGGCCGGCTGCGACCATGCGGTCAGCGAGAACACGGTAGACGCTTACTCGCTGCACGGTGACGCCACGGCGATCTTTTGTACCGGCAAACTGGAAAGACTGCGGTTTCGTCTTTAAAGACCGGGCTAAGTATGAGATAACCTCCATGGTATCCTTGTTCTCCTTTAGCAGCGAGAAATGCAGGTACTCTCCGCCGAGATCTTGCCAGCCTGGTTTTCCCTTCTGTTGTGGCCGCCTCGCGCTATCGTTTCGGCCATCATTGCCACCACCACGACCAGTACCTCGACCCCCGCCTCCCATAGGATTCCTCGTATTCCAACCAGACCTGCCTGCACCAATCGGTGTGGCAGCAGATATGATCATAGTACCATCATCCCCAGTTGTAGTGTCTAGACGAGAGCTAAAGATTCGTCTTACAGCTTGGTGGATTTTCGTACGAGTCTCACGATCAATGACTGCCGACGTGACTACTCCATGCTCCTTGGCACTTCTATGCGGCGAATTAAGTACACGATTGTACAGAGAGACCATGGAGTCGACCACCCCCGCATGGAAGTATGAGGCAAGAAGTTCTCTATCCTCAGAAGAGAGCTAAATTATATCAGCTACGCGTACATCGAGACCGTGCATGGCCTACCTGAAATCCGCTAGAGGGCTTGGCGTACGATTGCCAATCCGCAGTTGAAGAAGGAACCGACTCATGAGAACTTGTCGGCGGTGCCTCATTCTCTTTCCGCTGACTAGCATTCGTATCTTCTGGGTTTGCCTTTTGGGGGACGTTCGTGATGTTCTGCTCAACCTCCACCAACCCGGAACTGGTCTGCCGCAAGATTGTCTTTTCCTTCCGCCTTGATGGCGTCCCTGCTTCTCCTAATTGTTGTTCGACTGACACATCGGTCTTTTGCTCACCACAGTGCGCTACTTTGGGGATGCGTTGGTGCGGTGGGACTTTCGCCTGAGGATCGCGAGGGTGTGCTACCTCCTCAGTCGTCTGCTGCACAGCTGGGGTATCATCTAATGGACCATCTGGGGTTTGATGTTCTGGGTTTGTTGGTTGCTGCAACGTCTTTTCATCTGACCTCAAAGGAGGGTCGACTGGCTCTGGACGAGCAACAGATTCTGTGCCTGAAGGCTCAGGCTTAGTAGCTGAAACATCATCCGCAAGTGTTTTGCGTTTTGGGCCTCTGAGACTATCAAGGTGAACTACCTCGCCAGAAGGAAGTATTTCATTGACCAGGAAGTCCGTGTACCTACATTGCGCAAACATCAGTATCACAAGAGAGATTGGTCCATCTGACCTAGTCACCTCTTCTTCAGCACTCCTGTAAAGCCTGGTAGATCGGGGCTGACGAATTCCATGATACCACACTCAGCCTCTTTGCTGAGGCGAGTATCAGGACCATCTTGGGCGATGGGCGGTGCATCAGGCATAGGTTCGTTGAGAGTTGCACCAATGTCGTCCATACTCCCGTCTAATGTCAAATGCTCAGCCTTGAGCCTCTTGCGAGGCGAAGCCTGAAGTTCTGTATCGTCCATAGTGGAATGTTGCAGATCACATGTTTGTGAATCGCTGCCAAAGATTGAAACCAATGGAGGCCGCCAAAATTAAACGAGGTGGACCGTTGTACCCCAAGCCCTTACCCTGCGTTCGTCCAAAAGCAGATGGCGATTCAGAAAGCATTCTACAGTACTATGTTTCCTGCCATGCATTGCACCGCGCGGGCAGCAAGGATTATCGAGCTATATGGTTTTACTTTACCATGGCCATGTTCTCAGTTTATGTGATGCGTTTGAAGACGAGACTAACCACCTTTTGCTTTTGCATAGAATATCTCGGATGCAGAATCGACCGATGCAATGGGACGTTCTACGGATTTCGCCGTGCTACGGATTATATATAGTTCAGTTATATGTCAGTAAGCTTGACGTTCTTCCAAAGTATGATTGTCGTGAGGTAGAAATTATACAGTACCATTCCAATAACGTTGGATACGGATGTCAAGCGCGTAGAGTATTTTTGATGCGCTGATTACTTTGTGGTAGCCATCGAGCAATGGAATCCATCGGGTCTCTCCGCCCTTTCCCCTCGTTCTAAAGGTCTTCCGTGGTTCATGTAACGATATTTCGTAGACTTAGGCCCCACACTCATCCATCTTCACGCGAAATAGTAGTGATACCCAAGAAGCGATAGTCAAGCCAACCTCCAGCTAGATACTCATTCCTGACATCATGTCTTCCGGTGGAAAGATCGATCTTATCGCTATTATCACACCCGCTCCGGGTAAAACGGACAGAGTACGATTGGTACCAATTCTGGTTTAGATGGGTTAATGCTGAGTATCCGTTGATGATCTAGACCATCGAAGTTCTCACAGAACTCACCACCAGCATCCACAAGAACGAGCCCGGCTGCCTGCGCTACCAGCTGCACGTCGAGATGAAGGACGGGGAGCGGGGCGACGACCTGTACTTGATCGAGCAGTAGGTGATAGTTATCGTCCCATAGAGATTTTACTGCGATTTCATAACTCACGGTATTTCCAGATACACTGACCAGGCGGCCCTCGATACCCATAAAGAAGGAAAAGACTATAAGGCGCTTACGAAAACAGCCATGGAAGAGAAGCTATTTGCAGGAGCACCTGTAATCAAAATGCTGAAGCCAATTGCGGGCTTTGCGAGCAGATTATAAGAATGTGCAGGTGCGACCTGAACCACGTAGTATACAGGCACAATAGGGAAGGCTGTCGAGCACGACTCCTACACAAAGAACAGCGCAACAACCTATGTATGAATACACTTATATTTATTATGCTTCGTGCCCCTCGGCCTTTTTTGAGACATCTTGACCTCCTTTTCTCTCTGAGACAACCCTCATTCCAGTGGTTTAATACACCAAGACGTCGACATACTGTCGTTAGATGTCACGATGAATACTCCACGAACCGCTCAAATGGGGGTAACACCCGAAGACCTACTAACCCACTCACGCTTCATCCGGGACGAGCTTGCGCCCCTCGTTGCCAGCAAAGGCCACTTGGCCCTTGCCCTTGACGAAATCTCCACCCTTGGCCTCATCATGGTTAGCCTAAATGCCGTCTCAATGACACTCGATCTCCTCCGCTACTCACGCATTGATAAAGCTCTTAGGTTGATTGCCATGGGGAGTGAGTGGCCGCTTGAGGTTATGATGCAGGCAGAGGAGCTGGTGACGAAATGGGAATTGGCGCTGGGGAGCTTGCAAAGTATACATGCCGATCTATGGGGCCCGGGCGGGAGATTGCACGGGATTGAAAGGAACATGAGGCAGAAGAGTCAGGGAATGGGAGTAGAGGTAATACTCCACACCAATACCTCTAGGACGGACAGACTTAATACATGAAAGGATTCGGAGTTGACTTGGTCCCTCGACCCTCCAGTCGATCCGCTCAGAGCTTACAGATGCGGCCACCTTGGGTTTTGCGTTGGAACGTAAGTTTTTCCAAGCTCTCCACGCCACCAACTAACCTTGCCTGCGTTACAGCTGGTGGGTTAATCCAACAGCGGCCTTCCGCGACGGTATCATTTCCTCCCCGAGCGCCGAAATAACCGCAAATCGTCACACCGCTTTTGCCATTGTTATACAGGCCGGCCAGGAGACTGTCTCCGAGACAAAAGAAGGGATCCTGCGCTACCAAGCGCCCTCTCCAGATAGAGGAGTGTTCAAACTAATGAATACCATAAGCGTTAGTGAAAGGGAGGTGGTTAGAGTATTGAGGAGTTGCAAACTCAGCTCCCCATATGCACCGATTGGGGGCTTAAGATACGACGGCCTGTATCGCATCAAATACTACGGCATCTTCCTCACCCACCATTTACCCTCCGGAAGAGACAAATGGCACTACGACTTCACCCTACAACGCGAACCCAACCAAGACTCACTCGAAAAGGCGCTCGCCCATCCCATTGCCGAGGAGCTAGATGACTGGAAGGTTTACCAGCGTGTCGCAGCTGCCGAGCGAGGCAAAGCCACCTACAAAGAGAGCAGGAGAACGGAAGCGCTGGAAATGAGAGAGACGGTTGTGAGCTTGCAGGAGATGATTGGAGGGGCGTGGAATGGGGATTTGGATTGCGTGGAGATGTAGAGGGGCGAGAGTGGAGATAGTGGGTATTTTAGTCACCCGGCTACGAGGGATTTCTGAAGGAAATAGTTGGAAGAGGATTGGTTAGATTGTTGATAGCAGCCAAGGCGTCGCTCTTTCCTACGATCCTTTTTGGTCTTTTTCTCTCTTCATCTTGAGCGAAAGGGGCTCTATCAAATTTAATAGTCACAACGCAGAATCATTCATAGTATCTGCAAATAATAGAATCATAAATATGCAAGTTTCAAAGTCATCACTGAAGCAGTAGCAATGAAAAGGGACGAGAGCAAAGATAGTGAGGATTTCGCCAGAACGCGACGACGGAGATCTGCCGTAAGCTGTCAAAAGAAGGTTGATCAGACCATGGCGACAGAAACTTATAAGCGCTTCATGGTACTAATCCGTCCAGTCTCGTTCACATAAACCACCTATGTAACTGACGAACTTTCCAACACCTTTCAGTTCCCAGGCACTTATCATCTTGATCTCGCTCGCTCTACATAAACACACAGCTTAAATTTTCAGCTCGACTCTTAACCGAAAAAGGACTATCTCACTCCCCGGCTTCATTATCTTAAATTCCCTTTTCCGGCTCTTGGACATTCATCCTTTGTCCTGTCCCAAAAAATCTTTCACAGGTATTTGTATAAACAACATTTTTGAGATCAGATGAGCCTAGTCATTGTCGACGTTTGTAAATAGTATGTTCACGCGATTGCGAACTCATGTGTATCCAATTCTCTCAAAATTCGACTCAAGCACCCTTCAACTCCACCGGTCTACGAAAGAAAGCGCGCTATTCTTCCCCAAAATTAGTCGACCAAACCTCAGCTTCCGCTTTTCCTATTCAAGTAGGGATTCCCAAGCAAAAGAATACGCAAAAAGAGATGAACTGGGTCTTTGCTGGTGATCACGATCTAATTGAAATAGATTAACAAGTTAACGATATTTTTGAAGAGTTTTGTTGTTAAACAAGATTTGTGCATTATGATATCTCAGCTGATTCAGTCTTTGAAGGATGAAAGAAAATACTCGACTGCTCCACGGTGAGGCAGACGAGAGCTACGAGTAGGGGGGATCAGAGTTTTCACCTCCTTCCTACCTTCGTAGCTTCCTACTGTAGTTCAACCATATACATATACATGCACATATGCTCCTTCTGACCCTCATACCTTAATAGCTCTACTACCTCAACCTAAGAAGAACAAAACGTAAACGAGGCAGTGAAGAGTATCAAATCAATAACATCGTGCATAGCTACCGGTAGTAATTGACTCTAAATTGTCAAACGGCCCCGGCACCAATTTCAGCCTTGTCGCGCTAACCTGATGTGGACCACACTCGGTTTGCTTGCGTTCCTTGCAGCAACACCTATGATTGCTCGCCATGACACTGTCGACCAGCTCTACGTACATACAATGATTACCTCTTAGTTGAGCTTTAGACTTGTCAGGCTGAGAGCAGTACCTTGCCGCCGTAGACCATCAATTTAACTCTATTCGACTAGGCTACCCTGTTTCTGTTACCGCTTCAGCATCAAGTTTCTTCTTTCACCACAAGCATGCCATTGCTTCAATTATTCGTCATCGCGATCAGGCATCGGAGCAGCCTTCTTAACAGGTTCACTGGATCACTGTTCAAGTGTGCATAGTAGCCAAATTTGCGGAAAAATCAAAACATTGAAATCTTATCAATTAAAGAATACAGAACCACGCATATCATAGTTGCCGTCATCTGGATTGCACTTGTTCCTCAGAGCACGAGAATGTACAATCTGTCGTTGTAGCCGTCTTCTCAATTTCATTCTTCTCCTTCGCTGTCACAGAAAGATGTAGACTCTTTTTTTCGATTATCATCTGCACCAGTCGATTGACCACATTCTCTGATTCTGAAAGTCGTGAACATTTCGGAGAGCATCTACGTGGAAGACTTGGCCCTTCGACAATGGAGAAATTGCAAAGGATACAAGATCGAGCAAAACGCCGCCAGGAAAGAGCAGAACCTCGCTCGATGAAGGCGAGTGGCCAGCATTCGCCTGGATTGAATTCTCGATTGTGTTTTCCCCCTACTGCCTTCAGATGTAACTAATGTATCACGTACAGACCGAGAACCAAGCCATGACCACTTCTTTAATAAGTGATAACGACAGTTGTCCTTTCATGAGCCAAACAGTCGCTTCCGAAAATCATCACACGTATGAACGGCAAGCAGATCCCTCAACACATCCTAAGCCAGTATCGGCCTTGAAACATTTACGTTCTCAACAGCCTGCTCCTGCATCTCCTCAAGCCGTATCACTGGTAGCGCCACTCAATATCCTATTTCCGCTCCATATCCAGGTGTACCGAATGCTGGCTTGAACACAGCACATGTGTGTAGTTAGGCACCAACCGTCCCTCAACCTCGATTTAATATGCCTGCTACCGATAGTCAATTAGACTCTCCTCATCGTAGTGCAAGCACTGGTTTGCCTGTCTTCACGCCATACGACTCCTTACCCTCAGGTTGGACTCCCTCTCAAGGAGGCAGAGTAACTATGGAAGATATGGATGGACTCAAGCGAAATATACTGAGCTTGCAATTCAACACATCATAGGATGGCGTTTTTGAATATATTGAGATGCCGGACCGAATAGCTAAATCGCGGCAGCTGGCAAACCATTACGAAATGGCAAAGAACCATAATACCATCCCTGTAAACTTCAACTTCAGCCGCTGGCCTGCTCCATCAAGTTTATAAGAAGTGATGGATTGCGAAGAGCTCACTGGGTCGGGATTAAGGCATGGTATATGGAATATAGAAATGCGATGAATAATGGAAACCCAGAACATAAACATGGAATGAAAACTGTACCCAAATAGGTCGGTTGCTCTAGAGAGACTGTCTTCTACTACTTACTGTTCAAAAATGGTAAAAAAACCACAAAAAATTTGGTGGAGATGCGGGGAATTGAACCCCGGACCTGTTCTACGCTGTTGCAATTCTGCGTGGTGCTAAAGAACCGTCATACCACTAGACCACATCCCCAGAGATGAGATTCAAGATCCTATTTACATTTCTAAATAGATGAACAATATTTTGCAATAAGTTAGTAGGGGCAGCGCATTTATTAGAATCTGTGTCGCGGCCGAACGAAAAGCGTCTTTTCCAATATTATTTGATGAACGAAACAAACGCCCTTCTTTGAACACGGTAGGTTCAGATCTTCGAATTCAAACAAGAAACTCGCACTATTAAGTCACTCGAATCTCACTTCAATCTCCGCTAACATGTGCTCACATATTTGAAAAGCACTCGTTTGAACATAAATCTTAAAAACTTCTCATTGCTCAATCTTGCCCCGGTATTTCGCTCCAACTAATTTTTTCTTGGTGTATTACACTCGAAGTAATTAGTAATGAAAAAAACATTGATCTAGAGGCATGACGGCGGCGAAGGCGTCGGGAAGAAGAACGAGTATAGCAATATATTGTCTGAAGACGTCAAGCTTTACAGTACGTTCGTAGGAGGTGAAAGGCATGGAAACAATTTAAAATAGAGCATGACCTCGTACGATTAATTCAGAGGGTTTATAATTTCTTTATAGGTTCTGAGAACGACAATATTGACCTAAATCACAATTAGAAAGTATCGTGAGGTCTTGATAGCACTGGACCCGCTCCATTGCATTGAGCTCCTTGTCACGTCCAGCCATATCGGCCGTTCCTCAAGAGAAATTCTATTCTCATGATCGTTGCCGCAGACGAGGCTGCTGCGAAAGTGCCATGGAGTGAGTCTATACACTCGACATTGTCACTCTGTATAGGTGTATTTGCTACTTCATCATAATAGACGCTATTTCTATACACAAGACCGTCTATATAGGCAGCGTTGCAAAACATCATCTGTCATGCGATGACTATAGGTGCAGCCCATGCAAGTGATTGAGGAGAAGCGCTTGCCGATCTCATGTATAGCAGGCTGTAAATGTGTTTCGTATTCTTGATTAAAGAAGGGTCTGTCTACATGGAAGAGGTTGACCGTCTATCTACAGGGAAAGATGGTGTGCCAATTCACCTTGCCGCCCTTGGTTAGTTAGGGCTTTCCATCAAATGCTAAATCCGGTGACTTTGATTTCGAGTGTAAGGTTTTCACGATGAGACGGATTGGCACAACGAAGGGTGGGATAACCCCAGTTCAGTTTGAAGGCTTTTTGGATGAGGTGGCTTGGAAAAATGGAACTTATGGACCAAGTCAATATTGACCTAGATCGTCACTTGATCTTGTAGCCGAATAGCCTCCCCTTGGTGGTGGACAGAATTAAAGGTAAAAAGGGGCTTGATGGAGGTGGACCCATTGCATATATATTCTTAGAGTAATACGGTTAGTGAAAAATCACACATGAAAGCCATGGCATTAGATGTAGGCGTTTATGTTATATAATCTAAAGACAGACACTTAAGAGTAGCAGTAGTTGACGAGGAGTTGCGTCCGAATAGACAAGTGTAGAAGGCTTTTCCAGCAGGCAGAGACGCGAACAATATCTGCGTATGTTCTCCTGAAAAGGTTTACCAATCGCTATATCTTTAGCAACCCTCGAGACTCTGAATATTCCAAGGATAGAGGTGCTGGAGCTTCATTCGTGAGATACTCTTACGGGTGTCCTAGTGTCCCAAGATGATGCTGTAATGGAACAACCCGTAGATAACGCCAGGAATTTGAAGCTCAGAAGAAAACCGGATCAAAACATAACATCGTCTTACCACAAAGAACCTGAGATCTCTTTATAGAGATAACGTATGTAAACTTGGAAATGACACTTCACCTGCTCAAGCGTCCTTCTTCTGCGCCCTAAGCAAACTTGCCAATCTATCCAACCCAAAGGCCCTCGGAAAGTACCATCTCCCCAAAAACCCCTGTGGAAAGAACGTTGATACAAACCAAACAGGCCACGCCATATTTCCCCTCCAAAGGTGATCGGGAGACTTCTTCTGCAATGCTGCTTGCACAACCCCCTTCGCATATACCTCATTGCTCATAGCCCCCTCTTGCGAATGCTTTTGGCGGCGCTGGTATTCTTTATCAACCTCCACATACAAGCTCCCACCCGGTAATTTCTGATGCGTTCGGGCAATGTTGCTCTGCACGCCGCCGGTTACCACTACAAGGACTTTGACATCAAATGGCGCAAGCTCCACACGGAGAGTGTCGCTATATGCATGAAGGGCGGCTTTGGTGGCGTTGTAGACTGAGCCGAAGACGTAGGGCATTACAGCCGCTAGGCTACCGATTTGGATGATGGTGCCTTTGGATGCAATGAGAAGGGGGCTGAAGGCTTGGCACATCAACATGACGGCGAAAACGTTCGTGGAAAACGTTAGCTCGACTTCAGAGATGTCGATGTCGAGGGCAGGGACAGTGTAATTGCGGCCACTATATTATGGGGTTAGAAAACATAACGCTGCGATATGAAGAAGTTCTTGGAGGACGATACTAACGCATTGTTCACAAGACAGTCGAGGGAGCCCCCAGTTATACGAGTGACTTGCTCTTTGGCTTCTGCAATGCTCTTCTGGGACGTGACTTCGAGTGATAGGGTGTCCATGCCAATGGCTGCCAAGTCTGAGATAGAGTTTTTGTCGCGGGCCGTGGCAAAGACATGGAGGCCTATAGAGATTAAGGACGTAGAACAGCGTCGACAGTACGAGTCTTAGGTACCTTTAGCATGGAATTCTCGAGCCTGAAGAGTCAATTAGCTTTTCCAGTGAGCTTTCAATTCTTTAACATACTAATGCATGGCCTATCCCGCCTTTTCCACAGCTATGGTTCAATCGGACGACGGTCAGCCTTCAGATTCCAGGCCAAAGCGATGGCACCTGTTGGAAATATGGTAGTGGTATACCCCGTAATGAGTACAGTCTTCTTGCCTGTCATGAGAGCCATGTTGATACTGTATGCAAAGATGCGCTTCTTACTGCATATATGCCCCAATGGAACAAAGACACAATTTTAGGAGTCTGTGCCCGCTATTGCAGGTGATGTTGGTCTACTAAGGTGTATACACGATGGACCGTAGAAAGCGAACAAGTACATTGCTATCAACTTAGACGGAGTTGGGAGAGAATGACCGAGGTTAAATCCAGAAGCTGGCGTAAAACGGCGGTTAAGCTTGATTAGGCTAGCGTGTGCAAATAGGACTTCCTTGGCGCTCAACGCTATTTCGATTGCATTTCCTCAAATATCACATCTATGGCCAGGCTACACTGGTATCTAGTAGAAGTCCACGCAGAGGACGACTACAGAGGGTATCGCCTTTCCTTAGCAAGTTTGTTCCGGAAACTGAGTATGATGCTTGACATTTGTGCGTTCAATACATAAACCTGATTTGATGGCTTCTTGCCTGTTCCGCATCATATAGGTCCTCTTTGTATGCATCATTCCTGAAGTCGTTTCTTTGAGATGATTTTGTATATTTGTTAGAAGGAATCAGCTCTACTTCTCCGAAAATTATATATACTTGCTAGTCAAAATCTCTATATAGCGCTATCTTTGCAGTTTATATTCTGGTTCTGTACAATTCTATCTACCAATTTCCTTTGCATGGAGCATAAAAAGACTGTTGTACCTCAGCCGCAACTCATGGAATGGCAAGATAGACGATCACGGAGCTCATGAAGCTTGTTTCAAGTCGAAGATCGAATATTCACGCCAAACCATAAAGGTATGCAATTCCTATCGAATGAACTCTACGACCACGCTTGTGAATTTAATGGGCTTTCTGATTCACTGTGCGTCTGTAATTCCAGGTCTGTGTGAAACGAGACTCTCTCTTCACCACTATAGGACGGATAGATGGACACATCTGGGCAGCTTTAATTGTAGCTACGATTCAACCCTTATGTTACTATACATCACTGGGCCCGGCAATTTCCAGCATCAGGTTCAAAGCATCTTCTTCGCAAACAACTGCTTTGAATTTTTCCAAGTCTACCAAATGGTCTCCTTTATGGAAAAGAGGCACCGAGGGCCAACGACAAATCAGGAAGCTCAAGTTGGATTATCGCCACTCGGAATCAAAGAAAGCGTTCAAAAGTATTTCAATGTGCCCGAATATCACGAACCTCGACATCGCTATAGAAGACAACAACTACTCTAAAAAGCGTGGAGCTTACTGTGAACATTTTCCGTTCATGGACAACGCAACAAGGTTAGAGATGTCACAGAGCGACATGTTTTTCAACCTGTCATTGTCGCATATATCTACTCTTGAAATTCTCATACTATATTTTCTTTACAACCATTCTTCATCAATTCCATCCTTAGGTAAACAAGGATCTGAAGAAAACTATGGGCCGTAAGAAGAAGAACCGTCCGCCTCGTTTGGTGTACCTACACATGGACCGAGTTCACATTCACTCAATTGGGATTTTGTGTCTTGGCGCTGGAAGCTGTTGAATGCGCTCTTGGGACTCACAGAACCCGTTTCAAAGGGTAAACCTGAAAGAATTGGAGATGGATTCGGCTTGGATCGCTGCGAGACAAAGCACGCGTTAGGCTTGGTTACGGAACAAACCAACATTGATTTGGTATATTTCCTTCTCCGATGCTCTAAGATGTCATAAAGCCTTGTGATAGAGAAGATTCTAATATTTTGATTTGATCTTTACCCGGTAAAGTATACCGGGATTAGGCTTCAATAGTAAGGGACTAATTTGAAATAGTAGCCTGGCGCATTAATACCCTTAGGGTATCGTCCTAAAAATGAGGAGAAGTTAAGGATTGTAGCGGACAAGGTTAGTTGTTCTACAAATGTAGGACTAATTTTGTTGCTGACATCTAAAACAAGTACCATTTGCCACACTGGGAAATGATGCCCGCTCGAGAACGAAACTATGGATGATCCCGCAAAGAGCGACTGTGCCGGAAACATGGAGAGAGGAACAGAAGGGCCCGGTCATACCAAAACCAAAGATGCTAAAGAGGACGGCAAAAACCGCATATAGGAATGGCGAACAAGATAGCAAATCCAGAGAAGAGAGCAGCGGAAACGAGGATCGCATAGGAGGGAAATCCGGTGGCACAGCTTACGAAGCTTATTCTTTGTTTTGCCCAGGCTAAACATGAATAACAACTTGATTGTCATTGATGGTAGGATGGAAGATTATACAATGGACATGCGGTAACAACGTGAGATATAATAAGCATAGGGGGATGAATCAAAGATCTCTTGAATGCTACTTGCTAGGCTAGTTGTTGTAGGTAGGATGGCAGAATCTGGGTAGAACAAATGAAAGGCTTTTCATACACCGACAACTCTTGGACAAATCGAGATCGTTTGGATTTTTTGTTTCTTTGTAGAGTGTGCTCGGAGAATGTACAAGCAGCATACAGTGGTTTGTTAAAACCGAGATTGGGATCTGAGAGAAGAACGGAAGTCAAGAAGACAGCTGAGACTTTCAGTGGTAGATAGGAAGTGCGCCGGACTTTTCGAAGTATAAGGTATTCACCTGGCAGGGGTTTACCGGCCCCGAGTCTTGCCACCTCTACCTAAGACTACTATATATAATCAATTCGAGCACAAGATCTCCTCGGCGCTCGAACAGACAGAGATCCAGCTCAAGAATGGGTATGCATCGTTGGTCGTAAGCAAAGCATCTCGCCAATTTGTAATACCTAATTCACTTATATGAAACGGAGCCATTCATAGAGGACTGAAGCTTCACAGAAGGTGTCCAAATAGAACTGAAACTCTCGTAGAAACCCGTGTCCAAGGATGCCAGAAACACGCTACGACTCACTGCTAGCACTTGACGTGCAAACCGGGTGAGATCGGCCTGGCTCATCGTCGATGGTACCGAATGGATCATGACTCCATATCTATCCCGGCCATCAGGTAGCGCGGCTATCTGCTGGGCCTTATTTTGATCTTGAAAGACTTGGTAAGTGTCTTCGAAGACTACCGTCATATCGGGAATCTTTGTATAACACGCATCTGCGGTGAACCCAGGATTGAATATTGTCTGGAGAGGTCAAAAGAAAGCAGGCATGAGCGTCCGTTCAAAGAAGTCGTAATGGTCATACAAAAAGGAGAGACCATTGGGCATGACTGACCATAGTATTGCCGAGACTTGCGGAACTCTTGACGGCAGTGTTGATAGCCTGGTAGAATGTTTCGCTAGTAGCATCGCACTGGCTGGGCGTCTCGTCGAAGAATATGCCGTGCACCGCAAAATTTGGATCGGAGCTCGCTTCGGCCCATTTGGAGTACACCGACACCTCGTGAAGGACTGTCTGCATATCCCGTTTCGCGTAGCCAGTCCGCACGTAGCCAACGGTTTGCACGTTCGAGAAGGCGTTCAGCTTCGGTAGTTCCCTAATATAATCGGCTTCCGGGAGAGCATCGGGACCAGGTCCACTCCGCGGGTTCACGATGACAGTAAAACTGACATCGGGATATGTAGTGAGCCTTCAGTCGTTAGCCTAGGGGTGAAGACTTTCCACCCAATCTTTGCCAGCTTACGCTTGGTACAACGGATCCCAGGCTCCAGGCGTGGGGTATATATACAGTGGAACCAGAACGGTATTCGCTTGGGAGATTTTAGGCGCCGGCGCTGCTGGAGCTATGGTGAAAGAGAGTGCAAGCACAACAAAGGCAGTCTTTGATATATACATAATAGAAAATGAGAGTTTTTAAGGCCGTCTGAGCAGCAATTCGAAGTCTTGGACTGGATGATCATATACACCTTTCATGATGACTTTATAAGGGAAATTAGATGTTGAAGGCCCAACCAATCATAGATACCGCCCGTTTCATATGGCGCTGTCTCACTTAACACGGGAAAATATTTCTACAGAACATGCCAGGCGAGCGATTAGTGATAATGATGTTGATATGGATATGAGAATCCAACAGGGTATAAGCTGTCAAAGAACAAGGACGTTCCTTAGGTAGATGAGATTGGCATTGTTTGATGATTTGATGGTAACAAAGTAGTGTTTCGGGTTTGAGACGACCTGTTTTGCTAGCATTTAACATGGTTTCCCGGCTTGCGGGTCGCGAGCAGGCTCGAGTGTGGGATACGGTACTGATCCGTGGATCACAGATTACTGAATCAGTTCAACTGGCAAATGGTTCTTCCGCGTTATTCAGAATTGTTCGAGTACGGCTTCCATGGAAGCTTCTGTTCAGGCTATCATGCAGGATAAAACATTTTGGTGTTGGGATTTCAGGGTTGGTGCGCGTGGTGCGGTAATCTCCGCCTCATACCAGTAGGGCTGATACCCGCTAGTAGAATCTTCGTCTTCTCACTTCGAGACAAACTCCTTTTCAGCTACAACCAAGATATCAAATACCCTCATATGACCACGTGTTCCAGCATTCTCAAGGCTTCTATCAGGGATTTCCCTCTACGTGCTTCAGTTGACTTTCATATTCCCAAAATGAAAATGTCCTCTCGCTAAAACATGAAGTATTTCACATGGTAGGCCTATCCAACCAGGCATCCCACCAGGCCAAGCACCCTACACGCTCCTCAGCTTTTCGAAGCTGAGATACGTTGGTGCATTGAGGGCTTCAGATAAGTAGGCCTGAAAGTAGATAATTCAGCTCGCTCGCGAGGCTGCATCACATGGCTACAACATCGAGTTCATTACTACGTCCAAATATCACTGCCAGAGGGCAAAGCTGTTGAAGTCAATGTCCGCGCTCTCAATTCGCCTATGGCTTCTCCCCCACTACGATTTTGCTACATATCATTTTCGTAACATCCCGGCATATTTCGACAGGAGAGCCTTTGAAAGTGTTGTTGTACCCCTTGCAGAGGAGACCGAGGCGGTCGTGCAATGCGCGCTTTCTCCTGATAGCTACTCTGCGAGTACATTCAACCGGATTGGGACCATAATATTCAACGCTGTTCCACGGTACATAGCACAGCTGGATCTAACGAGAATGGGAGCACGACGATTTGCGCATCGAATGAAGTATTGGACGAGGAGACTCTGGCTCTAGCGAGTGGAAAGACTGAGGTTCTGACAGATTCACACTTTAGTGGATTTACGCTGCTCAACAAATTCTATCGGAGGCGCCTCAGTTGTAGCATGTGTGCAATGAATCCACTCTGTGAAAGTGATGTGTAACAGCAATTGTATATCACGCCTCGTGCAACAACAAAATTGACTGTCTAATCGAAGAGTAGCCGCTAAAATCTTGATCAAAGGAGCCTGGAAAATCTTTGAGTTAGATTTTGAAGATACGCTTCAAAGCTTACTCGAAGCTGAGACAACACTCTGTCATAGCAAAACTTAGAGACAGATATAAAGACATAGGTGCTGTATCGTCAGAATTCAAACCAAGCTTTAGATCAGATCCTTAAGAGTATTAACCATTAGCCGTCTCTACCAGCTGTTGCTCGGACTGTCCTTTCCCAAACCTTATCCCAGTCAACTACATCTAAAGAGCTCAATTTGGCCTGTCAGGATGCAACAACATATGGACGCACGAGTCTATCTAGAGTTGATTGACCGCTTTAGCTGATAGAAAGCGTATCGAATTTTCTATAAAGACTTTATGTCGTGCTCGATGGTCTGAATGAATGCGGCGAGCCTTTCGAGGTTGCAAATGCATTCAGGATTCTTGCAACATCGGCGGACAGTATCCATCTTATATGTTTCAGTAGGGAGACATCTTCGATCAAAGACGCTTTTGGGACATGCGCTCATTTGAAATTATTTACCGCTTTATTGGAATGGGACATTGATAAGTACTTGGAGTAGGCGGTAGAAACTATACCAAACACTGATTATTCGGCAAAGAGCGACATATTCCAAAAGCTTTCTTCAGAGGCTGAGGGTGCGTTTCTTTGAACTCGTCTCATGTCATACCAGCATATCTGAGATTGCTTGGGCTGAGAGTCATGGAAGCGACAAGCGCTTGCAAAGAAGATCCTCCTATGAACTTGTTGCAGTCTACAGCCATTGAAGACATCAAACATTTTCTGGTCAATGCTGACAGATGTTGGAGTCTGATAATTATACCTAATTCCAGGAAAGGTCTCCTTGGAAGCCCATCCGCGTCCACCAGGTCACTGGTTACTCGCGATCTAGCACGGAAAAACACCCGAAGAGGTCAACTAAACAATTCAGTTGAATGGCTAAAACAATGTTTGGCCAGGATAGAGTATACGTATGATTCTGAGTCGGTTCGCTCGGTATGGCTCCTCAACAGCCTAGGCAGCAAAACAAGATTTGGCTTGCCAAACAGATCTAGGAAAGGACCTTAGCTCTACAAGAAGCTGGATTACCGCGCAACCATATGGAAACGATATTAATCGTCAATGAGCTTGGGCGGGTCTAGAGGCACTTGGACCAGTACAGAAAATCAAAAACAATGCATTTAAGAGCAGCGAGAAGCCCTGCCAGAAGACGACCTACAGATTGTGTGGACTCTGAATATCCTTGCTCGCAACTATCTCAAACAAGGTCGAATATCCGAGTCGGTAAACCTACACCGACAAGCCTTCGCCAGCCAGGGAGCCATTCATGGGAAAGAGCACCCGCATGCTTTGTGGACGATGACGGATCTTGCCCACTGTTTTTGCAGTTAAAAGAACTTGGGAGAAGCCATATCATTACAGCAGAAGGTCGTTGATGCTCGATCAAGGATTCTTGGCTCCTATCATGCAGATGCGCTGTGGTCGATGAACTCTCTAGCGCTTGTGCTTAAGGACCTTAGCCGGAAGGATGAAGGCGAGGTTAAGGCGTGTGAGGGCCCTTCAAGGCCAGATTCTGTGCTTGGGCAAAAACCATGTGCATACGAAGTGGACTCAAGAGGCTCGTCAGCGACTAGAAGAAATGGAAAACGCACACGCGAATGACCAACATGAATATCAAAGCCACTTCCTTATGGGCAGCTCTCCTTCCAGGCTCAAACCTCTGTCCTAAACTTCCAAAGGGTTCTTGTCGCTTTGTAGCTTGAAAGACACAATCGCTCCCTCGGCCATTCGTAGCGAAAGATCCACGCTTAAATTCTGCTCCGTCGAGCGCTAAGTTCGAAGAATTAGCTCTTTTTTGACTTTACAAATACTGCTTCTGTAAGTAAGAAAGTTCATACAGTACGCAAATGATGATTGGGAGGTCCGTAAGAGTATTTAATGTCTACTTATCTGATTTTGCTTGTTCATGTCGTATTCGAAAAGTACTTGACCAATGCAGCTCCGTCAAGGGGCTGCTAAGGTAGTCTCATTAGAGTGACAGCTCAAGGCGAGAGCAAGTCACTCCTGCCGATTGGCCCAGTGAATACCCGCTCATTAAGTACTGAAGAGGTTCAGTGATACGAGCTGCAAGTACTTAAGATCGCGAATGAGCGGACGTCGCTCTTACCATGCAACATGCAGACTTGCGCCGGCATTAGAGTGCAGTATGAGGGATTCCATGACCCACAGACTAATATTCAATCGAAGTGGTTACATACAATCAAAGTTAACGGAGACTGCTATGGGCCATGGAAAAAGTAAAAGTAAAAGTAAGAGAAAGAGAAAGAGACTACTATGGCCATGACGGTCCCCCTAAGAAGCCCTTCGGTGAACGTTCCGGGCGCCCCTGGCGCTCAAGCCTTAATGGCCTGCGTCCCGTCTGCACCCCGCCCCGCCTGCTTAGCCGCCTACAGTACATATACGTAGCCTTTACTTGATCATTGATCGTTGAACTACCGTAACCGCAAGGACCCTCGGCCTCAGCCTCGAGGCGCATCACAGGGGAGTCTTCGCTCGCGAGTCGGGTGAGAAATATGGCTGGGAGTTCGACTGGGTGAGGTGATTCATGATCTATACTCAAAAGATGCATAACAAATACGGGTTCCGGTGTAACTAAACCATACGATGAAACGCATCAACAAGCACTTAATGTGGGTAGCTGTTTTCGTATGGAAAGCTTCGTTATTAGTGCTCTGGGGGATAAGCAAGTCAGCTATTCGACTCAAATCCGTTCTTTTGCGTCACTCGGAGGTGTTCGGGGACCGCCCCAAACAGTCGTGAGGTCGTATCTCACCTCCCCTAAACACGAATTACCCTACCTGGGTCGTTCATCGAGCGTGAACACAGGATGCCGCCATAAAATCGGCGGGGCTAGGATACTACAAGATTCCTCGGAGAAACTGTGACTAGATCCATACCAAGTGTGGTTTTGGGCCTGACAGAATAGAAAGACAAAGCACGAGCAGATCTAAAGATCCACGATCTTGCATCTCGCAACATCTGGTTAAACACATCTCATATCCATTGTTCTGTGGATCTGGAAATCTTCGGTCAACAATCAATGGCTATTTGGAGCGCATGTATGTGACGATGATCACACAGATCGTTCTCCGCACTTCAATGCCTTTCAGCTATATATTTCTTTACGCCCCTACAGATGTTTCCTGCTCTGCGAAACATATTCCCAAGTAATTATTATTCCCTTAACTTCTCTACACTCGCACCTGCAGCACAAGATGTTTCTCTCCTTCAAATTTGTTGGGCTTCTTGCCCTTGCGGCGTCTGCCACGCCTTCCGTGGTCCATTTCGACGTGGACTTTGACAACGTAAACCAGAAGGCCTTGTAAGCTGTCCGAGTTCATAGGCCGAGTGTGGCCACTGCTTTCGTGTTATACCAATTCATTGATTGCCTACCTCAGATCGTCAAACAAGCCCGTCGACTTGTTGTCCACAAGCGATGTTTCGGCACTGGATAATTGCTGCTGCGGCGGAGCAGATGATAAGGAAAAGGCTAGAAAGAGCCAGTGCCCGGCATTGAATGGTGAAAGATCTATCTGCCCACCAAGCTATCTGATAGCATGTAACAGCTGATACAAAGTTCTGTCACCAGGCCAGACCAAGATCGTTGATTCGGGATGGCCTGCTACATTTTACTGCGGAGGTCACATCGCTGGAAGCTTGATTTCGAATGACAAACGACCAACGCTAGAAGCATGTGCTACCCAGTGCGGGCCGACAGCTGTAAGTCATTCAATGACGAACGACTGTTCAATGACCCCATAGAGTACATTATCTGATAGAATAAAGGGATGTTACAGCATCGACTACGATCAGGCAACGCAAGATTGCTGGTATTACCGAGGGGGAACGGCACCGAGTGACGTGACAAGTAAATATCACAGTGCTGTTCTGGAGCCAAAAGGCAACGCGGATTGCGCCAAGATGGACGGTTTGCTGCCACTCGTGCCAGAAGTTCGGATCAGTTTACTGACAGCCTTAGGCCAAACACGAAACCTTGAGGGAAGGAAAACAACCTTCTACTGTGGAAAGCAGATTAGTGGCAACTGGATGAAGACTGTACCGGCAGATTCATTCCTGGCGTGCGGCCTGATATGGCAAGTTTATCTTCTGACTCCGTGTCAATAGAGGCAGACCTGTTAATCAGATGATTCAGTGCACAAACCGATGGCTGTAATTCTGGGGACTTTACAGAGGGCAGCAAACAATGCTGGCTGTACACTGGTGGCGGTACTTTACCAGGAAAGGTCGTTACCGGTACCAACAGTTTCAACCTGAGCAGCACTAGATGCGAGACTCTTGCCTGAGTGTTTTGGCAGCTGGGTACCCCTGTTAATATCATTCAGAGCATCGCCAAGCTGCGAGAACGAAATCGAAAGAGCGAGATAATGGGCCCCCCACCCGGAAACATTTCATACGTCAGCATTCAACAAGCGCAGCATACTCACCCTAGGCTTAAAAGTAGATACAGAGATATTCAACATCATCTCGATAGTCGATAGAGTCGATCAAAATCAATCAGTCTTTCGTCTTCCCATTGAAATCTGTGAAACCTCATCAGGGAGATTTCTCTGGTCTTTACTAGATATCATTAACAAATCAAACCCCATTTCCTATTCATTTTCCATTCATCGTAAAATCTCAGCGGAGAGCAACGAAAACAAATTAACAGCTGTACATCCATTATCCCGAACCTTTCTTCTACCACATCCTCACCCCTGCAACTTCTCCAGATCTTTCAAACCAATTTAAAGCACATGCACAGTTTTTCACACTGGCGGTCGAGATGCGCGATCCGTTTTCAAATCACCGAAGCGAAAACTCCAACAAAGCGAAATCGACAAAGGCACGAGCGCCCACTCGCAAAAGAACGTGATAAGGTGGAGAGGGAACAATCGTAAGAGGGAAAAAGCGACCAGATTTTTGATCCGGGGAAAATGGCAAGACAAAGAACGCAGTGCGAGAATTTGTGGAGATTACACACAAACAGCTTGCATCCTCCAAGAAACGGAATAAGATCAACAAAAAGCCGTACATCCAACTCTTCTTCAACCAACCCCCCACCACCATCCTCTCCATTCAGACCCCCAACCTACCTCCTTAACTAACCCGCGACCACAACCACAACCACAATCATAATCACAACCACAACCATGCACCCCCACCCCCTCCTCCTCCTCCTCCTCCTCCCCCTCACCCACGCCTACTCCGGCACCCTAACCGCCTACACCCCATCCGCCCACTCCTTCTGCGGCATCACCGCCCACTCCTACGACGCCGTGGTCGCCATCTCGCCCTCCATGATGGGCGGCGCCCCGCCGCCCCACAACGCAAAATGCGGCTCCATCATCGGCATCTACAACCCCGCGACGGGGCGCAAGCACGAGGCGTACGTGGTGGATGTGTGCGCGGGTTGCGGGCACGAGGATCTGCAGGGGAGCCAGGGGTTGTTTGATTTGGTGGTGGCGGGGAAGGAGGCGGTGGGGGGCGTGAGGGGGGTGGATTGGGGGGGGGGGAGGGTTGGCGGGTGAGTGGTGAGGGTTGGGTGGTTTTTGGGTGGTGGGTGTGGTTGGGGTTGATTCGGTGGAGGCGGGAGAGGCGGGATCGGCCGCGTAGGTAGCCTACTGTACACGGATGGTCGGTCTTTGGAGGGTTTTTCGGAATCGGGAGTTTCTTCGTCGTCTTTATACTGTTCGTTCGCTGGTGTTCGGAGAAGGGAAGACGCTTCATGGCAACGGAGACATTAGATGTTACCTTGATAGGTGAAAAAGATTGAGCTGGTGTGCTTTGAAAAATAACCATATAAGTTCGGCCATACAAGGGACCATGTGGCATGAATCAATCTGAGCCCCTTGTGACAATCTAATCGAACAATTGTTAGAAAAGCGACAAGTATCTTTGACATGGGGAATTGCTGGCTTCTTTTCTGACTGAATCAGAAGTTCCACGAACCGCGTAACCCGTAGCTTTGCGCGACAATCTCAGTTTCTGTGAGAATCGCTTTCCCGGCATATTTACGCAGTCAACCATGTAGTCCTTGGGGTTGACTGGAAGCGAAGATGCATGTCTTCTAGACTGCTTGGACGGTTCAACCCGGAACGAGAGTTCCTGGACTCGCGAAATCAACGAAGCTGGCTGATACTGTGCATCTGTCAATGCGCTCTTGTTACTCTCTATAGAAATTCTTCTGAATAAGTTACTCAGATACATACAAGAACAACGATAGAATACAACTTCCCCCAGGCCCTACGAGTATGGAGGGTAAAATTGATGACTCGGACTGAAGCAAGCTTATAGCTTGCTCTTCGACTCGTCTACGGTCCCATCCTGCTTTAGTCTTACGAGGCCCTGGGGGGAAGTCAGCGTCAGTCACTTTCACTATGCAAAGACTTAATCACAAAACAAGAGAGGTAAAATAAGGGGCTTCGGAGTGCTTCATGAAATGGCGGCACGACCCAAGTTGATCTGATTTAATGGGTAGTACGTATGTGCAAACAAGTAGCCCATGAAGAGCTAAGAACGAGTAATATCCTTCTACGTTTTCTGGCAGGTCCGCGAGATTTCCAAGTTTGAATTTCGACAGAGAAGAACGACGGCACACAATGGGAGACTGAAAAGATAACTCACCTCCTGCACACAACTCGCCACCAGTTTCCCCTGCCTATTCCAAATCTTCTGAAGCACCAGGCCCCTTCCCTCGCCTGCCCACGGACTCTCCATCTCGGCACACAACCACTCATCCACCTTAATTTCCCTAGGCCGATGGAAATAAATCGTGTGATCCAAACTCACCATCATGCCCACACTGCTTTCTAACCTCCCTTCCACAATGCCCCTTACCCCTTCCTTAATTTCTGCGGCTTCCATGGCCGCAATGCGACTGAGGGGCGATTTCGGATGGGGAGGGAGACTGGGACGTGCGAAACGCCAGAGGTTGTGAATGCGGCTGACGGTGCCGATGAAGTAGCTGTCGGACATGTAGGCGAGGGCGGAGAGGTGGGCGTGAATGCCGCCCGAGGAAGAGATTTGGCCGCGCGCTCGCAACCATTGGCGGGTTTTCTTGGTGTGGGGATGAGGGGAGTGTTCTAGACATGGTTGTCAGCCTGAGAGATGGCTCAAGAGGATAGATCAGAGACGGACGATTTGCTATACCCAATCTCTTCGTGATAAAGGGACCTGATTCATCAACGCCTAGCGATGCTCCATCCTTATCTCCAGACTCGTCCCCATCCTCGGCTAGCATGGCCTCAAGTTGCTTATGAACTCCCTCGGGCATATCCCAGCTGTGGTCAACGGTTTTGGCACCTCCGCTTCCTTCGCGTACGAAGCTGGCCGTGGTGGTGAAGATGCATTTTCCTCTTTGCCTTGCTTGTACCGTCCTGGTCATAAAGCTTTTCCCTTCGCGTACTCGCTCCACATGGTAGAGAATTGGTATTGTGGCGTCGCCTGCAAGTACGAAATAGCAGTGCATGCTATGGATGAGGAATTCCGCATTGCCATTTACCGCAGAGGGTGGTGGAATGGTTTTCTGCGCCGCTGCGAGAGATTGCGCGACTACGGCACCACCGTAGACACCTCGAGCGTTTGGAGGGTGCCATAGCTCTCTTCTCGCGTCAGCCTGCGCTGAATGAGATATGAACGGGTATTATGAGGGCCTGCTAACCGGGTATTGGTGAAAATGTCCTGGGATAAGAGTCAATTGGCTTTCTGTGAGCATTGGAAACAACAAGAACTGACTGGTCCTATCTCAGAGAGAGTGGTTAGGTCAAGAACATTTTCAATTGCGGACTTCGAGGGATCAAGAGGGGGGGGTTTTATCAGGGTCGGGCTGGGCATGACCGCGGATTCTGGTGTGATTGAGGCTACCGAAAGAGGGCGAGGCCAGCTCTGTCAGACCAAGGTCTATGAATCCGTGTCATTCGAGAAATTGTAGAAAGATAGGAAGAAGCCCCTTCGAGAGACTCTCGGTGTTCCATATATTTCGTAGGGTTGTTTAGATGCCGAGGTCCAATCTGAGTCCTACACGCAAGAGTGTCCGGTCTTCCGAAGACCTCTCGAGCCTTCAACTGAAATGTGTCGGCCTTAATGATTGGGATAAGGAGTAATAGAAGAAACGGCCAAAAATGGCTTCCTTCAAACTTGGACCATGCGGTGTCATAAGGTTTGGAATGTAAACATTGGCAATCTCCTAATACTTCACTGGACGCGAATTTCCAGTCGTGGATATCACGCCCTTGAGAATTTTCTATACTTCGTTTGCAGATTACTTTCTTTTAGTAATTCCATCAGCCCATATTCTGTCTTGAAAAATGCGGATCAAGCGCTGCATCTGACTATATCAACCTGGTACTCCCTTGCATATCGAGTCCCTGCATTACCTCCAACTCCCCCTGAGAAGCAAAACCCCGTATCCGATCCCAAGCTCCAATGCACCCCTTGAGCAATATCGCTGATACTCCATAGAGATTGTAAACTCACGCCCAGACCTGTGTTCCTACCTCAAACCCTTCCGAATCCATCTGTCTCCACTCTGACGATACGTGGTACAACTTCTACGTCTTCAGCCCGTTTCGATTTTCCAGCACTTTTTCCCCCTCTCTCGATTTCTGCCCGTCTACTTTCTCTACTTGCGCTTCTTCTCCTCTCTTCCTCGGTAGGTTCATCCATCATGCGGTATGTGCTCTCTTCGTCTGCTTGCTGGTCTATCCTGCGGTAGTTGTTTCTTCCCTGTCTTAGTGAATGTGATAGGTTTGACTTGATGAAGTAGTATTGATTGTGGCGTTCCAGGGGGTGCACGTCTTGCAAAGGGGAGAGCTGCTGGGCAACCTTTTCTGCGGGATATGATATCGTTGTGTGGACAGGGGAGTGCGAACTACCAAGAGGGGAGTAAGACGGCGTGACAAATACGGGGGGTTCGGGAGACGAGGAGTCAGCATAGGGAGGTTGTATGATGTCAGGGATCGGTGAAGTGGATTCATGTGAGTGACTGTAAGGTATTTGTGGTGTGGTTTCGCTGGAGTAGCTGTGGAGAAGAGGTGGAGAGAGCCCGGATTGTGGATATGATAGATCTCGTGTCTGATTGGTTTCGCTAGTTGCGTTGGCCGAGAAAGAGAAACGTTCGGGTACCGGCAAATGCCATCCGCTAAGACTACGGCCCTGACGTGCCTCGTAGGTATGTTGCGGTGCTTGAAGGTATGTGGCACCTGACCTTCGCAGATTGTCTGGGAGGTCAATGCGGAAAGTGCTAGCGTCCGAACTCGATTTCTTGCCTTCGCGCGCCATGAGCAGGCGAAGAAGTTGTTGGCGCTGTTGCTCGTCTTCAGGGAGGAGATTGATGGATTCAGAGTCGGCGCGGTGGCGGTAATTGGTATCGCGAGCACGGACACGATCCACCTTGATGGCGGTGTGGATGGTAAGTATGGTATAGAAGAGGGTTGAGAGGGCACTGAGGGTGAGGGCTGCGAGGGCGGAGGCGCTGAAGTGGGGAGGAGAGCTGTGGCGGGTTGTGATGATGTAGGCGATATTGAAGAGGCCTAGGACGGAGGAGGTGAGGCATGGTCTGCATCGGGAGAGGTACGTATTAGTCAATGGTCAATAGTAAAGACCTAAGGGGTCTGGGGGAGAACTACGCAAGGATGCTGTCGAGTCGGAAGAGGGAGCTATGGCAGGTAAACCAGAGGGCTACAGAAGTAGAGTAGCCGATGGCTAAGAGGATACTGGCGATTACGGTTGCGTTAACGGGCCTTACGGTGAGGTCGGGGTTGTTGTTAAAGGCTGAGGGGAAGACAAGGTAGCTGTAGAACATTAACTTTGCGAACTTGAAATCCGGTAGGGCTAGAGCGTACCCCATCATGACGGCACCAGCAGATACAATTGCAGCTGCCCTCCAATACCACGGGGTATGATCCCGTTCGTTGTATAGATCTATCAGCGTCCGCCGAGGCTTCCATTTTGGTTTGGAACCCATGGTTCTTCCACAGCAAATAGGTAGTTGGTTAGGGCTTCACGTCCGACAATGACCAGCTGGAAGCAACACTCGAGATTCGATATCGCAGCGACAAGTCCAGCAGCTAAAACGGTTCGACCAAACAATCACGAGAGATCAGACGAGAGTAGGAAGAGACAACAGGATCTTTGCTAAGCAGCACTTCAAGATCGCAAAGCTAGACTGAGACTCTGCCTGTCGTCCCTAGCAGAGCGCCTAGGCATGTCGCTATAGAAAAAAAAAGATCACATTACTTGAGGTATCTCAAGGCAGCTACAGTCATGAAAGGTGAGGCTGACGGTGCAAGAGGTGCAGCAGTAGTGGCCGAGGCTGAATAGCTGACTAGCCCCAACGAGGTACTGGGTTTGTTGCGGTTGCGGCACGACGGCGGCTATGCTTTTCCAACGGGTGGGGGACTGGGGTTTACTACTGTAGTACTCGTACGCCTTGGCCCCTTGCGGGTGAAAGTACTCTAATGAACATGCTAAGGCACGGAGTATCAATATCACGATGCAATCACCAACGACGATAGTATACAATTTCATCGGTTTGATCGTTAATACCTCCAGTACTTCGCGGTACATACTGTTACACTACTGTAGAGAACCTAGGCTACTCATCGTCTGATCAAAGATGTAAAAGAAGACGAGAGATAGACGAAAGAACTGAACATTGTTCTAACTCTAGCTAGTACGAAAAGAATTGAAGAGAAATCGAATGGCAAGACCATGATGTCATTGCTACTTCGTATGAGGTAGGCAGCCGAGAGCGAGTATTCGTATTTTGCTTCACCCAATACCTTATGAGGAAGCTGGTGCAGGTAGCTACCCTCCCTCGCTTCAATAGGACCAAGGAGTAAGTCATACATGGTTGCCTTTCAGTATCCCAAGAACCAAATCCGAATGCCAGTGGAAAATCGAGATTGTTTTATCTTCATGTCGAGCGGTTAATTTTTCAGGTCTCAATCGGACCACTGCATCTGGCCCGGCCTAAGCCCGCTTTGCCGTCCTCAACTCGCACAACAAGCAATTGACGTGGCCTAGCGAAAGACGCCCCAAGCATTGTCACACAACGTAAAGTCTTTGAAATTTCGCTTTTTTGCTCCCTTTCACCTCTCATACCGCTTTGATTTGATTCTTGCTTCACGACAAAATGGTTGACCCTCTATCCATGACATCCCTTGGCATTACCATATGTCAAGGTCTCATTTACGCTTGTGGAGCTTGGAAAGACTTCGACAATGACATTTCCAATTCTTGCCGAGCTGTCGAGGATCTCGCAAGGACGCTGGAAGTACTACAAAATCACTTGAGGACTTCGTGTTTGATGGATGCAGATGTCGGTTCCGTGCACAAATGCATTGAAGGCTGCAATGCTGGACTGAGATCCCTAGACGGCACTCTTGAGACCATCAAGGGAGTACATATACCTGCTGGACCGAAGAACAGAGCCTGGCTAAAGCTCCAACGTGCTTTCTATCCATTTACTAAAGAAAATTTGATGTCTTTACACGAAACCGTGGCCAACTTACAGAGCAGACTGAACTTTGCACTACAAGTGTATCAAACGTAAGAAATAACATCTATGTCTCTTCATAGCCCTATAGCTAACCTCCAGTAGAAAGACGCTCGACAGGTTGAACCTCGAAGTGCAGGCGATCTCAAGAATGATTGAACGAACAGCAACAGTATCACCGCAAGTGGAGGAGAATTCGCAGAGGAATAATGATACTGGTGGTACTGGAAGTTGGTCGTGTCCCAGAACCGTTGTTGTGCAAACTCGATGCCAAGAAATGCCGAGCACGTCCTTACTCAGCGTCTGGGCATGGTATCTCATGGCTTTAACCCTGTCTTCGTACTTATAAAAACTATTGTGGGGGTGCATGAAGTAGATGAACTGTTTCGTCCTGTTAAAGTCTTGTGAACTTGGCTGACCAGATTATTCGCAGGATCAGGATGTTGGGCAAGCGTTGGTAAAGCTGATATCGAAACCAGCTTTGCACCGAGAGGTGCTTCGAGCAATGCGATCCAATCGCAGTAGCTACTTCGCTTGTCATCCTACTGGTCCGAACGGCTGCAGTGAGCTTTGCCTTTCTCAGCGCGGTGAATGTTATAACGAATAGTTCTAGGCACATAACCTCGCAAGAATCTGAGCCGAGTGACAGCGCAGCATTCGCAAGGCCTACGACTTATTGAATCTTGTATCAAAATATTGCATGCATACCTAGCGGAATCGATAGAGTTGTCTCAGGAAATGATTCGAGGCGCAGGTGGTGCAGCTATCAGTGGATCTCTTAAAGTGCGCGGAGTAGTGTTCAGTGACTCGCCTGCTTTCGACTTACTCCATTCAACGACTTCAGGAATGCCTTGGTGTAGGCCTGATATTTACACTCTTGAGGCTACTCGTGCGATATTGATTGGCATCGTGTAGAGACTCGACAGCCTCTTTCGCGAAGAGAAGGCATCTCCTACAGACGTTGACAGTTATGGAAATACTTTGCTTCATGTCAGTCCCTCATTACCAGTTTCACTATCAATGACTACCGCTGAAAACTTTAGAGGTTGCTGTTAAGAGAACTTTCTACCCCTGGGAGTTTTGGAGACTTGGACCTACGACGCATAAGCAGTACGAAGATATCTTTTTCGACTTTCATTTGGAGTTGATCAAGTTAGGTGTGCCGATGAACAAGATTGGTAAGAATGATAGATAAGTGCTTTAGCATAGCTCACAAATGTCAAAACCAGCTCTAATCTAGGAGACAGAACCATACTGGACTCTGTTGGTTGGCAATCATTCAGGTGTCTATTCTCCAGCGATTTTGGTGATCTTACGTATTATTCAAGGCTTCTACAGTTGGGAACCGAGCCATCAGGAAAAGCCATCATCGACGAAAGTCATGAAGAGGATAAAATCGTTGTATACCAATGGCAATTCCCATACTTTACAACGAAAAACACACCATCCCCATTTTCTATAGTATCTGCTTTAGCAAGAGACGAGGACACAGCTGAAGGTTCTTTGACTGAAAACGCTGCGCTTTGATAAGTGCCACTCGGGTCTTATTTTGCTAACTCTTCCGTAGCTTCTTCATGTGGGATACTCAGCGAGGCTGTTCTAAGCCAGTCCGAAGTTGCACTGGACTCGGCCCTTCGAAATTCCCCTAGCGATATATGGGAAAGAAATATCCTAGGACAAACACCCCTTTATCTGGCGGCAGGGTGGCCTCGGGGTGTCGCTCGCTTACTCGAAGCAGGCGCTGATATCAATGCAATGGACAATCATTCACTAACCCCAATGCTTTATGCTTGTAGTTCCCAATGCTTAAACACAGTACAGCAACTATTCGCTGAAGGTAGTGCACTTAGATCTCATATAAGGGCCACTCTACATCTGTTTGCTCAGCGCTGGAATTGGCACTCCCCGGATCCAGATGCTATATTGATATAATCGGAATTCTGATAAAAGCTCTAAGTGCCCGGCGGAAGCAATTACTCGAACTGACTACCGAGATCCTCCCAGCAGAAAGAATCAAAGATTTACACATTACCGAAGGTCGGACGCTGGATGAACGTGCTTCCGATGTATACGATGCTCTTAAGCACATTGGCATCGCAATGCCAGTCGCACTTTATTCACATTCTAGGGAGCTTGGTACTATGTTCCACATGAAGACCCTCGTTTGTAGAGCTGCGGACCAACTGTTCGATGCAGGATTCCGGGACATCGAAGGTTACAACGCTCGTGGTCTTACACCCCTGATGGCCTTACACTTCGCAAATCTATTTGGAAGTCCTCATCCTCACCTCTTTTTCTGGTTTGTGTCTAAAGGTGCCAGTTTGCTGACATTTCAGCGAAATCGAAATTGGCGTGCACTACATTATATAGCGGCGAGATTTGGCGAGATTTGTGCACATCGTTGGACCACGGATGCGGATAAAGTTTCCCACAGGCTCACACCCCATATCAACGGCATTTCATATGCAGTCACGCAATCCGGAAATGCAGCGCTAGTAGCACCTATAAGTGAACATTGTTCGTGTGCATGCTCATCAACAGGATGCACGATAAGTATTAGCGTTATAAAGGCTTATTCCTCGAGCATCAGAAGATTTAACCCGGAATACATCTCTACATGGCTCCCCGGATCACGTCTTGAATACGTCGACTTCTGGCTATCTCTTGTTCAATTAGAGCCTACAGTCGTTGCAGAGAGCATAGTTGAAGTATTACGCCTTATCCTATTCGAGGAGCTTGGTCTTCCTCATACATGTTGCTGGTTCAACTATGAGAATAAATCCAGGATATTCGAATACGATACAAAGTTAGAAAACCGGACGATGATTCAGCAAGAGGAAGCGGACATTATCAAGGACTTGGAAGATCTCCTGGAGCTAGCAATATCGCGATGGCATAACTTCTCAGGTCCTTTGTCCGAGTTCCTTAGAAAGTTCATTATGGACGAGATTGAACACAATCCCACAGACTGGGACGAAGAATATACTTAGGAAGTCGAGGCTCTTGGTGTGAAGCTGGAGCGAACTTCCGTGGAGTGGAGCGAGCTTCCATGGACTAAAGCGGATCTGTGAGAATTCGTCCTTCCATCCGGTCACGCGGAGGAAGATCAAGATCCATGAAAGTAAAGGATGTGGTTTTTCGGTAGGAGGGATCGGACCAAATCAGGACGCTTTTTTGGTCAAAAGGTACAATTGAAGATATCGTTCCGAAGCCTAATCTAGACGTTCCAAAGATGAGCAGGAATTTCCTTCGAAAAGCCCAGTACAAAATCAGCAGAGCCAATGGCTCGACGCTACGACGATATGAACGAGGCGGTGGAGCGAGCTTCATGTCGCAACGTTTTTGTTCCGTTCCATGACCACATTCACTTATATTCCCTAGATCTAAATACAACTTGCCGCTTCCTTCTCAAACCCCGCGCTCACACAGCTCCATCAGACACAAACATTCATCCCCAAACCCATTCGTCCCGACAAGGCCCATATACAAACCGATCCCTAGCTTTCATCAACCCTAAAAGCTACCCTCTCCCCTTCCAAAAATCCCACGTCTTTATAGCCTCCCCGATCAGATCTATGCCCCAACCAAATTCCCTCCACCCGCATCGCTCTGCTAAGCCTCTCATCCACGAAAATATGCTTTTCTAAATCCGCACTCCCTTTCCCCCCACCCATCTGCCCACCCCAATCCCATCTCCCTGATTACCTTTCCCCCTTCCCCCAAGCATCCCAACCTTTCCCCCTCTTTCAATCCATCAATTCCCCCCCCCCCTCTCACTTCGCAAAACCAGCCAGCCAAAACAGAACCCCAAATAGAACTAACATAGCTTAACCCTCCGAACGCAGAGGTATTAATGTTTTAGATGAGGTCACTGTTTCTGGGTCGAGACATTCGGTCGAGGCATTCGGTTAAGATCGAGGCATTTGGTCAAGGACGAGCTGGTTGTATGGAGGAAATGGAGAAGGGTATTAATGCCATTGAAACTACCTGTTCTCTTTGACCATTTAATAGATCTAAAGCCCTTGCCAGCGTGAACGATTTACCAAATCAACAGCCATCCAACAGTCACCACCATTGCCACCCACGAAATCTGCCTCCCACTAGCCCCTACCCTACTAACCCCATTACTCGTTCTCAAAACAATCTTCTCATCCCTCAACTCCTCTAACAACTGACTCGACACATGACCCGTACTCGCCAGCTGGTGCAGCTGATTCGCCAGCGTCGAAAGAATCGTCGTCGAGCGACCGGGCGGGCAGAAGATGACCTCGAAGCCGCCGCCGGAAGGGATGATGAAGGTAGAATCCTGGTCGTCGAAAGCATAACTGTAGGCATCCGGGCAGACCTTCTTCGCATCCGCACTGTATTTGCTTGGCTTACACGCGCTCGGGCTGTCGTAAAATCCAGTACAGCAGTCTGATGGTTTGCTGTACTTTGCACAGGCGGAGTAGCAGGGGTTGAAAACGGGTCGCTGGATGCTTTGATCTGGATACAGGTATACGCCATTAGAAGGGCCAGTCATGGGAGAGAGTTGCAAGTCCCACGGACACCAGGCTTGGACATCGGATTTGCTCTGGGTTTGGTCGAGTGGGATGGGAAAAGAAGAGTTAGTACCCAGGTATTCATCGGCGGTGGAACCCTCGTCATCGAGTAGGGCAGCGGTGCCGATGCAGACGGGGTTGGTAAGGTTGGGAGGAATTTCAGTCAGGGAGGCGTTGCCGGACTCGGGGTAGAGGGAAACAATGCCCATCGGGATGTTGTAGCCGTCGACAAGAGAGATATCGTAGAAGGTTTGGCCGCTGTAAGATGCCAGAGAGAACTCGGCAAGGGTTGCTGGTGGGTTGCCCTGATCATTGGGATAAGTCTTTGAGCTCAAGCCACGAAATACTTCTGTAAGAGCAATGCATACCGGATTTTTACAGTCCAGAACGCCACCGCAATCACCAGTAGCGCAAGCAGCACCTCCACCATTGTAGCCCCCGTTGTTGCTAGACCCTGTCCCGTCGGATTTGAAGGTGCAATTTGTTCTTCCCCAGACGCGACCTTGCCAGTCTGCACCTACTGTCAGGTTGCGCTGCTTACCAGAACCGAGCTCAAAGCCTCCTGTATTCGGAGCTGTTCCCTTTTGTGTCGCTATTGCTGGATGTACTGTCTCCTGGCACATATTCGTAACGACTAAGGACCTTGATAGATCACGTAGGCTGATGTCTTGGGATATTGCGCGTTTCATGTGGTGGAGAGCATCCGTGGGCAGGATGCTCAGGAGCAATGAGAGGAGCAGGGGCTGTTTTGTCGACAAAGGCCAGCTCCGGTAGCTTGATGGGGAGCATGCCATTGCCGTCGGTAAAGCACAGGTTGAAGGGGCTCTCTAGACCTGCTTCGAGGAGACTTTAATTTGAACGATGAAAATAATGATGGATCAAGCGTTGATGAAGCGGTAGGAAAGCGAAGAAGCCCGAGGCCTCGTCTGCAAGACTATGAAATGGCCAACGTAACACTTTTAGGGCTTGGGTGTCTCTTCAAACAGGGTGACCAGCGCCTCTTGCGTGTCACCAATAATGAAGGTCGATAAGAGTAGACTGCGTTATGGGGATAAGAATACGAATCGATGAGCTCGAAGCCAAACAGGCGAGTTTGAGGAGCATTAACAATAAGTGCGGAACTGGGAGTATTCAGGAAACCATCAATCAGTCTTAGAGTACGTTGAGAAAAAAGCGAAAGTTGACATAGTATTGAAAAATCGGTTCGGGAGGAAGGCGCACTCTGATAGCTTCAGTGATCTCACCTTCCATTGGAAATGAGCTGTCGTATGAGACATCGCTCCCCTCTTTCGACCATAGTCCATGATATCGTTGTTTGTTCTCGCTGCACATTGCGCCAGCGTTATTTTGGATGATCCTACCTTCCCAGCGAAATAAGCATCCTCGTCAAGAATCGCTTCGAACAGGCCACGGTTATGTGCGATCTCGAGGCCCCCAGACTTACTTTACGTTACGAAAAGCTAGCTTTGTAGTCGAAATCACCTTTGAAATCGTACGTCGTTGAAGCTGTCGAGGCTGTCGAATTGCAGGGATCAATCCATCAGCCGAGCATGTGACGTCGACGCGAACACTCAAGTGGGCGCCGGCCGCGAAGAGTACCACATTCACTGATACTTAAAGTCGCGAGCCCACAGGCCGTGGGTTGTGGTTCAAGCCCAGAGCAAGCCAAAAAAAAGGCATAGATGCAGTTGATCTTAACGAGATTCACACCGAGAGGAAGGTATGCGACCGCGAGCAGATATGTAAGTCTTTGCCCGAGATTAATTACAAAGAAGTGAAGACTAATGCTCTTAGATTGATAAAGGCAGCGAAGACGCCGATCGGGTATTATTGAGTATACACAATGTCATAGAAAAAGACGCTTCCAACAGTGTGAATGGGGTAGACAAGCAAACACTGAAGTTGGTGTGCGAAAGCGCCTTTCCCACGGACAGATATTAGAGCGCTGCTGTGGTGTTTCCATATAGTACAGACACGGCACAGACACCAAATCGACAAACTCCCTTCCTCATGCAAAAAGCCACTTCTCTGATCCTCCACTTCCTACAACATGAGAGCGGCCGCAGCGACGGCGACAACGGCGCCGACTGAACCAGCCATGTGATTTCCGGCACCCTTGAACTGGGATGGACTGGGTGACATCGCGTTGGTAGGCGAGCTGGAGTTTCCGCTCATGCTGCTGACCACAAGAGACGGGCATGGAGCAGTTCCTGAGGGCGCGTACGCAGCGGTTCGAGTAACCATAACATCAGGTGCTGGGCCAGTTGGGCAGGAGGTTCCGCAGGCAGCGAGGACAGTCGACTAAGAACTTGTGAGTCACATTTCGGGAGCCAAAACAATGGGACAAGTCATACCATGCTTTGCGCATTGGCACCGAGAGCAGCCACGAGGGCAAAGGCAGCCATAGTGAACTTCATCTTGCTATTGAACGAGTGTATTGGGGGGCGTTGGTATTAATTTGATGCAAGCAGAAGACTGAGGGAACGTTTGGGAGAAAGATGAATGGAACAAGAGGATGCGGATGAATTAAGAAGACAGAGGGCAAGAGGAAAAGGATGTACCAGGGAGGTTAAGTGTTTGTACTAATGTTTCCGGGCGCTGGTAGAAAATGGAGCAAGATTGCTTGGGAGACGGCTTGACGCGATCCGGAATGCTCTTTGATACTTGACCCTTGACCAACTTTGGGAGCCTGGAACCCAGTCACTTGCACGTTAAATTAACAACTACTGCTAGCGCTACAAACATATGATGATATGAGCAATTTAAAATGATGGAAAGCCTCCTCTAATCATTTTTACTAGTGTTAGGGCACGGCTCCCCCCCTTATCCATGTCGCAACCATTTGCGTTGCATGACGGTTACGAGGCTTCGGCAATTCTTCGGATGGTCGGATGGCCGGGAAAAACCTGGCCTGATCAAGTGTCACTTAGAATAGGATCTTCTGCCTGGTCTCATGGGAAGTCGAGGATCCGAAGTACTTGGAGCGCATGGTGCATCAGCATAAGCTCAAACGGCTGAGAGGCGATCTCAAATGATGGACCCTGATGGCTTCCTGATGTGGTATCTGTGGCTTTTTTTAAATGTCCTGAGGCCTGCCAAACACGGCTTGCTCAAGCTCCGAACAATCTGGGGTAGCTCTGCATGAGGTAATTTCCCAGGGACCGCTCGTCAAAATGCGGTTAAAGTAGCGTTGATCCATACCAATCAGGCTTAGTCCCGTCATCTTCTCTTTGCTTCCCTCATCTCCCGTATGCATTCCCAGATTGTTGTTGCTTGGTTAAACCACTCAACATCCATGTCTACATTCTTGCATCGGTGGAGCTCGAGCTAGCGGGTTGTTGTGATGCCGTGCTCATTTCGCGCCTTCATCGGACTCATCCCATCTCTTTCTTTCCTTCTTTAACTCTCCCGCATCTGCCTCTTCATCTTTGTTTTCCTCTTCCACAGACTCTCATATCTTTAATCACATTCGCTCTCCCCTCTCTACAATACATCCTGTTATTCAAGGTACCATTTTATTGTCAAATATGAAGACCACCTTTGCCGCCCTCGCGGGCTTTGCTGCCCTTGCTTCTGCTGTCCCAGCCAAGAACAAGTAAGATATGCGCTGCCCTCACATTGACCGATTACTAATTGCCGTTTGTTCAGCCTGATCGCTGTCCGTCAGGCTATGCCCGCCGTCACTGACGCGGACATCCTAAACTACGCCTTGACCCTCGAGCACCTTGAGGACAAGTTCTACCGTGAAGGCCTTGCAAACTTCACCTCGGACGATTTCACCAAGGCCGGTTTCTCCGCCGATGTTTACCACAACATCAAGATCGTTTCCGCGGATGAGACAACTCATGTGGCTTTCTTGACCAGCGCCCTCAAGGCCGGTGGGTACCAGCCAGTCGCTGAGTGCGTTTACAGCTTCGGCGTCACCGACCCCAAGATGTTTCTCGCCACGGCCTCCATCCTCGAGGGTGTCGGTATCACCGCCTACCTTGGTGCTGCGGCCGATATCATGAGCAAGAACTACCTCACGGCGGCCGGTTCAATCTTGACCGTCGAGGCCCGCCACTCGTCGTACATCCGCGCTGCTATTGGCCAAGTTCCCTTCCCATCGCCCTTTGACGTTCCCCTCTCCCTCAACGAGGTCTACACTCTAGCTGCTCCCTTTATTGTGTCTTGCCCATCCAGCAACGTCAAGCTCCCAGTCAAGGCTTTCCCGAGCCTCACATTGGACCCCAAAAGCCCTGCCAACATCACCGCTGGTACCACCATTACTCTTCTAACCCCATATTACACACTCAAGGCCGCTGATGGAAGCTCGCCAATCTACGCTGCTTTCATTACCGTCACTGGACCAGTTTTCGTTCCGTAAGTTTTTCAGGCCTTTGAATAAGCATTTACAATTATCTAATGTTAAACTCAGTGCCACCCCTGTCACTGGCGGCTTCTCAGTCAAGGTTCCAACTGCACCAATGGGCACTGCACCAATCAACGGACAGAGCTACGTCGTACTGACCGGATGCAACACCACCGTCACCGACGATACCGTTGCTGCCGGACCCGCTATTGTTGAGATCTCCAACCCGGAGTAAGCGTGCGATGGAAAAGCCACCAAGGACTTGTGCTACCCAGATCTGAGTATCATGATGTACATAGTAATGGCAAGCCCGATTGATACCAGAGTACCGCGTCCTGTATTACCATGTTTCAATGTTGCATCAGGGACTGGCGGCGTCAAGCGCGGATTATATGATATACCTAATTAAACGCATTAATCTTCAATTCAAACTCCATGTGTCCGCAAATTTGTGCAAAGGTCTTGAGTGACTAAAATTTCTAGCTTCATGCTTCATGCAATTCCGTGTTGAGACATGGAAACCCTCCGTGTCGCATAACGCGCCATTATTTCCCTTTAGCACTCATCCCACTCATTTTACTTACAACAATATCGGCAATCTCCTATCAACCGTACTTTCAATCTCCAATCTCCAATCCGAGGTTAAAAAGGCCGGCTCACCCATATCAAGTTAGGTCGGATACTTCCATCTGCTACTTGTAGACTACTAGTCTGCTACCCTTACCTTTATTGAAAAAGCGTACTCAGGGGCGGTGTTTTTAATGAATGATCAAATAAGCGAGTTAATTAACCCAAAAGCGCTTTGCATGGTGCGATCACTCATTGACAACCGCCCTGACTACTTTATGCAGGGTGAGATCTCGGGGGAAATTCCCTGGGTACCTTGCCTAAAAGCTTGCTTGAATTATGTAGATCGCTCGGAGTACTAAAGTAGTAAAGGAGCCTAAGGGAGAAGAACATCACATGAGGTGCCCTGTGGCCAGGCTGTGGGTAGGGCGGACGGTAGGTTACTAGGGTTAGGACTAATATCTTGTGTTCTCTTTTTTGCCATCTTACTATCGGAGAGGAGGTTGGGGAGGTGCGCATTTGGAATTATTGACCTACTACGTACATTAATAGTGCGTCATGGCTTTGCTAGCCAAGCTTGCTAAGTTGGTCGATAATAACGGTTCGCAAGCGCGGTTATGAGAGAGATGTATCCAGGGGATCACAGGGGAATATTACGGGATAAAAGTTGTGGAGCAGGGAGGAGCCAACAAAGAGAGTGACGCAGTCGATGGAAGAGGATAATGCAAACACTCGAGCATACAACAATCGCGTCAGCAGGGTACTACCAAGGGCACACAACTCACCATCTACGTATCTCCATACCCAGAAATAACGTCAAGTCGAAGACCTTTGGAAATTCGGATGCCGCTAACCTGCTTCCGCCGAACCTAGAGTATCTGGCCAGGTTGGCCTTCTTTTGCGTATTATGAGCTACCACCAGCGCCAAAACCAACTTTGCAAGATTGCTATGAGGATTGAGAAATGACCAAAGAACATTCTTCTACGATCACCCCGGGGATGGCCTAGAATAGAGGCCGCGCCAGCAGTTGATAAATGAAGCTTGGATTGGTGAACTATTGAAAGATAAATCATTTTCTGAATGTTGCCGCTTGCATACCTAGGTCGTACTCATGATGGCGGCAAGATTGCTGGTCAACTGTTCGGCCAAGTGGATTAAACAGTTTACGAAGCGTCTAGATGGATTGACAGGCTTCTGGAACCGAACGCTATGTTCTGAACGTGTCGAGGAGTACGGAGTTACTCCGTATACTACTCTCTATTGCTAGGGGCTTGTTCAATGATATCAGCCTTGAGGATGTTATGCTAGACATGGACGATGCCAATGTCTTGAGTGAACGGTCAAGTCATCGCTAACCACTCAATCCCAGCTCATGAGAGAGAACCTGAATCGACACTGCATCTACCTCGACTTCCGGTATCGTCTATATCTTGATAAGTTCTCAACCTTACCAGTCGTCCCCAGCAGCTTTACCGCCGGATTACTCTACAATATTCCAGAATGTAATCACCCCAATTGTGCCTCCCTTTGCACCTAGCTACCTCATCTGGCCAAGTACTAATATCCGATGCAAAAGCTCAGAATACCTCTAATATCAGATCAGTCAGAGGAAGTACATCGTCTTAACCGAAAGAAGGACTACACTAGAGACATGTAGGCGCCGAAACACCAGCAGCTCTCTGTGAATATAGATATTTCAAGGTAACATGGGCCCTGAGCTATCGTCTAGCAGATCCAGTCGGCACAACATCTCTAAAAGATGTTGGGTTCAGTCCATGATCTTTAAACAGCTGATCGTTCCATCGAAGAATTGGGGGCGATACGTTAGAAGAGCCTGATGGGATTTCAGGCTTGAAATACTGTAGTATTTATTCTATTGCTCGCTCCTCCGCGAAGATGCTGATTCTATCATACCGTGTAGGTAGATGGCTATGCAATTTCACTAACAGCCGGCCCATCCCGTGCTTCAATCCACAGGGAACAGAGTTACGCTCATTTCACTGCGCTTCGTTAGCAGTCTTCTCTTCTATGTGAGAAAATCTCTCTGAAATATTTCAAAGGATATGCTTTTCTTCACTATTCAGCATCGAGATACTCAAGTCCTCCATACTCAACCGCGCCGCAATCTTCAAAGGCTTCAGGTTATAAAATGATGCTTTGAGCTTGAAAATCTCTCTCGTACTAACCATTTCTACACTATTCAGCGTGGGCGAGATTTGACACCGCCTAAACCTGTGTAGGTATCTCTCAGTTAAGAAAGCCGCGACGAGCCCTGGGGCCTTAGTGCATGCGACTTTGTGGCCGGGCCGGCATTGCAGCACCGTGGCCTTCTTTTCGTCTAAGAGTTTCGACCTTGCGTGTTATTGCTCGAGGTATCGATCGTCAACGATTAGCCATTTTCAGGAGTCGGAACGGCGAAGGCTTGCTGTCAGTTCAAAAAAACTTTCGGTTGAGCATCGAGACTCGCCGCTTGTCGTACGCTTGATATTTCTGGGCTTCCTTTCTTCACATCTTGTGGCTTGCCTCTTCTATTCTCCATGCTCTATACCACTAGCTTTTTCGATTGACAACAGATCGCCCGTGCAGACGAGTTCTCAACAAAGATGGCAAGGAAATAGCGAGCATGGAGATCGCGAGATTCTGCGCTTGACTAACACACAATCAGCCAGAACATCCTACGACAAAGAAAATCAGCCCTATACTTCGTGTTATATCAAATCATGCCCCTATCCGAAACCTATCTCCAATTGTGTTTGCCCAACTGCCTTTCGGCCAAGCACTTCAGCATCGTCAAACCCTGTCTTGTGACCCGAGACTACCGTCTCACTATCCTCTCTTCTTCAGCAAGGCCCTTGAATAGCAATAAGGTCTTCTTCAGTTGTGCATGACATAGGATATCGCCGGCGCTTGCAGCGTGGCCATTACCGCAAGGTTTCAACCTAAACCGAAGCGCTATTTTACAAACACGGAACTCGAGTCAGACTGTCATTCTCGATCAACAAACCGTGCGGAAGCGAGAATGGCGTACCTCAATCTGACTATACAATCATCGCTTAAGCTGACTGTCATCCTCGCATATTCCTCCAGCCTCGCACGAAAACGATCCGAGTAACCATTCAGCTCCTCGCAAAATCTCTTCTCCCCCCTTCTTAACAATAGACCAGTCATGAAGATGAGAACGATACCAATATTGCGCCGTCTAGGTAGCAGCAGTTGCATGACTGCTGTGGTGGGTAGGATCAATACGGCAATATGGATGGCGAGGCCAACGACGGATTGCGGTACAAACAATACTAGATCAAAGATGCTCATGTCGCATAAATTGATGCGATCATCATGTCGCACCACGTCCAGGTGTCGCAAGGATGAAAAAAGCAATTGTCATACTACCATAGAATGTCATGGTTGAAAATGGCGCCAATATACCCGCAGATCCTCAACCATAGTAATTGGTCCGAAGATGTGAAAGTACATGATAAAGAACGTGAGCTTGAGGACTAACACAGAATGAGATGAGATATGATGGCTGTACGATTTTGCGATATAAGATATTGTGTTTGTACACAAGGGTACGGACAGCGGTTTACAACAAGTAGATTCATGCTTGCTGCTTGTGCAACACTTACGTCCCATCCACTCATTCCCAATATGCCTTGCTGAGCTCCATATTACAGTAGAGAAATCAGTCAATGTGGCCAAACTTGAGCAGGGCGTAGCATATCCCAAATTCACGCTGTAGAATAGGTAATAGACCCGCTCTGTCAATAGCTCAAAGGAACAAGTGAAAGAATCTCCTATATTAGTTAAAACCCATCATTTCTAGTCAGACACATAACAGCAATTGCAACAGGCACTAGTAACAAAATAGGTTATGTCAGTAGCGAGGGTAGAGGCTTGAATGTAACTTATAATCATTCCATGAGTACTTTCGAATGGCGAACATTCTTTCCGAGCTCTCGCTTCGCAGGCTCACTTGCATTCTCCCTCTTTGCCTTGCGAGACCACTATCTACTTCATATACATCGTAACCTTTAGTATAACCATTCCAACTACCGTCCCTTAATGGGCTTCAAACCACCAGACGACCTGGGCTCGGTCCTCGTTGTTGGTGGATGTGGCTTCGTCGGATTTCATATTGTCCGTCACTTTCTGCTTGAATCAAGCTGTACCTCTGTCGCGGTTATAAGCCGGAATCCTCAAAGCAATCGTCTTCCCAAGGTTGACTATTATGCCCATGATCTCTCCAACCAGGCGGTCTGCATATCAACGCTCCCTTCTTGAATTCACATACCGGCTTTTCAAATTTTGCAAACATATCAGTAGTTTCGACGTAGCCCGCACAAACGACAGCTCTAGCTGATCTCTGAAGATCTAAGCAAGGATTCCTATATGAATCTGAAAGGAAACCCTGCTCATCAGAGCAACTTGATCAAGATGAACTTGACAAGACGTTTGTGTTATTATACGCACTATGAATACACATTCTCAATATTCTCTCGCGCTCTTCAAGATGAGAGATTTCATATGTGTTTGGCAATCAGAAACTTAAAAATCAACACAACCAAACGTGAGGAGCGAGGGGTTAGATGCACCATCGAAGAACAAGACCTAGCGCATCGGTGCATAGAGATTATAAGCTCTGAGGATTATTGGTACCAAAAGCACGACAGTGAGTGCGCAGGGCTAGGTAGTCTGGCTGCTATGTCCAGTGGTCGCACAGGAGCTTTGGAACGTCAAGCTGACGGACGTAGATTGGAACAGGGACCCAGGATTGGCGTATTAGACGCTGGGAACAATACTTCCACGAAGTGGTGGCTATGCTGCCTCCATTTTTACCCCCGGAGCTGTGCGTTATCGAGAAGAGTCAGATGCCCAGACATCTCCCACCACACGGTAGCATACATGCTGCCTCTGCATTCTGAACGGAATCGACACTCTCTCAAGTAAAAGGGGGGTTAGGTTTTCGGTCAAGCCAACCTAGCGACCGCGGGCAGCAAAGTCAACTGAAGCACTTCCAAGACCGAGAATCAAAGAGGTCTGACTAGGCTCGGGATAGGAAATATGAGCAGCGGTGAGGCACAGCCAGCCGCCGTCAAAGAGATACCTTCTTCAGGAAGGTTCGATTTCTTACTCTGGAGTTCCTTTCGTTGAATAGACTTCTGACGGCCTTTGAAAAGTCACCTATAAAACCATCCCCAGCTGCAATCCCAACAAAGCCAACCCATAACCACACTCAACAACCCCCCCAACCACCCTCCAATCTGCATCTCTTAGCTATCACCACCGTACGCATCGCCCCTTCGCACAAACCTGGTTTGCTCTCAAGCAATAAGCACTGTTCTAAGTGAGTGGTGTGACTGGGATATGGAAGTGAGTCAAGTAGTAGCTCTATGATAAGAGACCGAAAAAAGGGCGTGGGGGTTCTCGATGGTGGTTTTGTATGTTTTGGTAGCTTGGATGGCTTTGGATGGAGTAAGGGGGGGGAGGGTGGATGCGGCAGGCCGTAAAAGGGGCTTCTCGGTGGATGAGGTATGAGGGGTTGGTTGTTTGTCTGCATGTATTCACTGGGTTCAGATTGAGTCAAGTTTGGGTAGGTCCGTGCCACAACGGCGTGTGGTGTTGCGGACTCTCGTTGGTTTTTCATGGAGTTTCGATGTTGTATTATCTTTTCAAGCGTTTGAAGCCTTTTTGAGGGATGGAAACTAGATATCGAGCGCCAGCACAACCAATCCGCAAAGAATGTGCCGCCGTCTTGAAGCGCACTGCCCAGGCTGGAGGAGACTGACACTCACCACTTTTTTGGCTCATTACTTCAACTCCCCGACTCCTACCGCAACAGCACCTTCCCCCCACCCCCCGGCAACCGAACCCTAAACAGCCCAAACGGCCTGACCCTCCTATCTGTCCCGGGATAATGCCCCGCCGTCCTCCAAACCTGATTCTCCGTAAAATACAAATACCCATCCGCCGCAACCGCCATACTATCCGTCCAGCCAATCCTCGGATCCCTTACAAACACACTCCACAACCCCGTCGCAGGATCGAAGATATCGATAGCGTTCTGTTCGAAATTACCCAGATAGATGAGCCCGTTGCTGTCCGTCTCGAGGCCGTCGGAGACGCCTTTTTGGCCGTGCGAGACCATGGATGCCTGAGCGCGGACTTCGGAGAGGGGGGAGTTGTCGCGCAGGCGCGCGGTGGGGATGCTGTACAGATAGCGGCTCGCGACGGCGGTCCAGTAGAGGGTTTCGCCGTCGGCGGAGAGGGCGATGCCGCCGGCGCCGGAAGAGCTGGCGATGACGCGTTGGTTGGGGCCGGCGACGCTGTGGACGGGCTCGCCCCAGATGAATTGGAGGAATTGCTGCTCGGTGCGGACTTGAGGGATGTTGTCGAGGTGGCGCCATGAGGCGCCGGTGCCGAGGTCGACGATGACGAGGCCGTTGCGGCCTTCGGTGCTGGAGTCGGTGATGTAGGCGATTCCTTGGCCCGAGGGGGTGATGTGCGGCCGGAGGTCGAATCGGATGTCGTTGAGGTTCTAGGGAGGTGGTCTGTTAGATCTCGTGGTGAAGGAAAGGATTGGACCTACGGAATCTGGGTATGCAACGGTGGTTGGGAAGACGATGGTCTTGAAGACTGTGTTATTTGAAAGATCGACGCCAACGAGCTTTGCTCCGCCATAAGATCCCAGTACGTTGGTCCCCGTCGGAGTCGACGCTCTCCCTGTATCTAAAATCCACAATCTGTCTTTCGCATCCACAACTACCGACTGAGGTCCAACTGAATAATTACGGTAATTTGCTCCAGCTCAAGATTGCAAGTGTTCGGATTAGCTTTGCCAAAGGACCGAGAACTCCGGAAGCATGAGACTAACTAGGGGGAGTGGTAGTATAATTGATGAATCCCTCAGGCGGAGAATTGAATTCTACGCTCGGGTACGGTGTCTCGCTGGTGCTGGTGGTAAGCTCCGCAACACCGTATTTGGTGTTGTTAGCGTCCAACGTAGGAGGGTAGTTGCTAAACAACCTTCCAGCTGCAGATACGGCGATGCCTGCAGATGGATCAGATTGAGGTCTTTGAGTGAAAACGGAGGAAGTACGGAAAGAGTTGATATTGACTTGGGTAAATGAACTTACCTGTAGGGAATTGATCATAGTAGAGATGGACTAGTTCCAATGCAGGGCCATGAACGCCTGGGTCTGATTCCACGGTCTGGCCTGAGATCAAGAGGATGTAATAATTGAAGACAGTGAGGAGGAGACTGTAGTATTTGAAAGCCATTGAATTGTTATTCTTGTCTAGTAAGCCCAGTACAGTAGAAGAGGTCTCAAGTCTAAGTCATGACGGATAAGAAAATCTCGTGTCATCAGAGATGTCGAGGCTACTTATTTATGTATATTCTTCTTGGAGTGATCGAAATGTACACAGTACAGTAATCAGTAATCACGACCACATGCAAAAAAAAGAGGTTTACCCTTGCGGCTTGGTCCAGCATTTGTAATCGAAGTCTAAGGTACCTACGTTAGGTATGTGACAGTCACCGTGCCACAAAATAAAAGGTATCAATCCTCTCGACCACTATGTCTGTAGAATTAAGTGGGGGCACCCTGCGCTCGGTCTGGAGTTGACTGCTCGGGGCTCGGCTACACTCGCCTGTGCCCTCAGGTAACGGATCGTATCATTTTTGCTACTCTCATGAGCTCTTCAATTCTAGCATTCGTCCTAATCGTGGCCACCACTATGCGACGCGGAGTCAACCCTCTATTGTGCGTTTTACCTTTATGGCTTTGTGATGAGAGTAGGATAGTCATTGCATCTGTTTTCGCTACCATCTATAGCAAACGGAGACAAGAGAAGAGCGTTCGCCAGAATCGGTATTGCTTACCACCATGCGTAATACCTGCTGATGTAGATAGTCTACTCCTTCCACAAGCTGCCGACAGAGCTCCCGAACAACAGCACTTGGCATCACTAAATCTGAGAGCCGTGGACCTGCGATCTCTGTTGCCAGCACATGATGCGCTCCATTAGGTCCCGAGATGGTGAAATGGTCTACGAGCGACAGGATATGCGCGCTTCCAGGATGGAGACATGCTGATGAAGCATCTGAAAGACGTTGAAGGATGCATATCTCATTAACCATGAGCGCTTTGGTGTTGCTATCGTGAGCCGTTTTTGGTGCATCATGGTGGTGTGATTTGAGCAGATCATGATGATTGATAGACCTCGTTGGTGGTCCTACTACGAGAATCTCAAGGGTGACGTACCGATCTGTAAAATTTTGTAAGCGATTTCAGCCTTGAGAGGAGCCTCAAATGCTCTTCTGCTTCGAACAATTCTACAGCTTCTTGCTTCGTTAGCTCGTGTCACCAGATTTCACATACTTTTTTGCAGCCAGATCTTTCGCTAGCAATACCGTGGAAAACGTGCCATTGCCTAAGGTAGCTTGCGCAACATCTTATAGCGACCTCCATCACCGTAACGCTCGCCCAAATGGACCGGATGATATCCGCCAACGTATGTAGTAGCCCGAAAACGGCTCAGCATCTTCAACAAAACTTAGAAAGTCTCGGTCCCTGAGATGTGCAACGGCATTAGTATGAGCAGAGATCGAGGTTCCATCAACATGAGAATCGACAGTTTGCTGTGAATTGGGTGAGAGGAGCGAGTGAGGCGTTGTGGATTCCATGCGGTTAGTAGATGAAAACAGTGGTGATGATAATAGCAATGGCAACGGCGACGACAACACCGACGGTCGTGGTCGCAGTTTAAAGGGGAAGCCTACACAAAGCCGAAGGAATGAATGCTGTACAGGGCTGATTTGGGGCGTAGAACGATACATGCAGAATTACCTTAGGTGCAAGATGTATCAGCGATTGCTCATGGCGGAACGTTGAAAGAAATGAAAGCTTCACTTACCGTAGCTCAACAACCCTAGACAAATCCGGTCCAAAACAAAAGAGCGGGTTTTGAAGACCGTATGCTGTTAGGCTTGAGTGATGGTTACATTATTCATTATTCTGAATAAATCCACGAGACCAATTGCTCACTTAGCCATGTCAAATGAAGATACGATGTTAGCAATTTCGACATCCCCGGACTGGCCCACTAGGCTACTCGTGATACCTCATCTTGACAGCAGAGTACACTCTGTCATAACGTCAAGAGAGATCAGTTCTACGAGGAAGCTCTTTCCATCTCTGTTTGATATCAGAATCAAAGATGAGAGACGGCTTACCATACCGCCTTATCCTCGATCTCCCAAGCTCTTCACAACGGCACCTAAGCTGCCCTTCCGTCTCACGGAAAACCCTGACTAGATACTATGCATTCAGCGTTGGATCCTGGAGACGAGACTGAGGCAACCACAAGTCACTCGACAACTCGAAGGAGCTTCATTGCAAAACCTGAAAGCCGAAAGAGGCCAGGAATCGAACACTTTCAATTCATAAAGACCCAGAAAATTGCTAGAGGTATCCGCTCGAGCTCCCCACCCAAAAAAACAGAAGCTCAAAGTCTCTGGTGATATCAGGAAGAAGCAAGGAAACGGAGGAGGCAGGGGAAAACCAGGTGCGTCTCTCCTTTACGTTCATCACTCCCACGTACGATTCTCATACCCCCCTGTGTCTCGTTTCCTTTCCCCACTCCTCGAGCCTTTCAGACTTCGACCTCGTCACCATTGTGCTCTCTATCCCCCACTATCGTCCTGCCCTACCTAAATCTTGCGGAGCATCGTCCCATGACCTCTCCTTGACAGACCAGCTCTGCATTGAACTCGCTGCCGTCAAGGGCGAGAAGAATGTCAAAGTAGACGCCTGTACGATTATTTGACATGAGTGAACATAATTTCGAGAGGGTTTGAAGGGCAAGAACTAGGGCGTATGCTTACGATAGAAAGTCCCCTGCGGCGTATCCATCCTCTCGAAATCCTTCTCTAAATTCTTCCTGCTCAAATCACTCGTCAAAGTAACCACCTCCTTGATCCTCGGATCTTTCGTATACTCCGGACAAACATCCTCATCGCACGCATACAGAATATCCTCGTACATTAACGTTGCCCCCGGCGCCACCTGTCTGAAAAAGCTCACTTTAACCGGCTCCCCAATCTTAACTCTCTGTCCCTTTTGCACAAAAATCTGCCGCGTGTACTTGCAGCGGTCTTTGCCGTCTAAGCTAGGGACACGGTATTGCTCGGGGTGATGGCCTTCCTTGAAGGGCTGCAGGGTGGCCATGAGGTAGTGGCGGCGGGCTACTCGCGAGGTGATGACGCGCTCAGTGATGCCGGCGGTAACGGCGCCTTTGACGATGGCGGCGACGGAATCCATGGGGCGGACAACTTTGGCTTGGAATTGAGGGGGGACGTGGAGTTTTATTTGTTGGAAGAGGTATTCGGAGGCGCCGAAGCCGCCGACGACAAGGACGTTCTGGGGGGGGGGGATGTTAGCTTGGTGATTAGTGAAAGGAAGAATTCGGAAAGTTTACCTGTAGTATTCTGTTCTGGGCTTGTATGGCGATGATCTGGTTGCGCACTAATTCTAGGATACGGTTGACCACGGGCTCAAAACATTGGAGGATCTCTTCATTCGTGAAGGTCATGTACCCTTCTTCAATTCCAGCCTCTGGGAACTCAGCCTCGATACCCACATCAACCGCCCACTTTTGTCCGTTATTGCGGAAATCCGCTTTTATCCGGTTCTCAAAATCCATGATACACTTTGCATAGACCTTGCCCGCCGTCTTCGACCCGTCAGGAAGCTTCATCTTGCGGATCTTTGCTCGTAGAATATTACTGAAGTTTCGATTCAATGCAGTAGAACCACACGAGTCTCCAGATCCGGCGGTACATTCAGCCACAGTAAAGGGCGTCTCTTCCTCGACTTCGTAGGCAATCAAATCAACGGTTCCTCCACCACAATCGACAATAAGAACAGCATCCCGAATTTTGAGGTTGAGTAGACCAGTCTTCGTACAAAACATGGCGGCTGCTTCAGGTTCGGTGATCAAGGTGAGTCGGTTGTCGTTCTCGTCTCGCAAGAAGCCGGCTTGAATTGCAGCTGCACGTGTTGCAGCCTTTCCGGCATCGTTCCAGATGGCAGGAACAGTCAGGAAATATCTGATATTGCGTTCTTCTCGATTAAAAACTTCTCCTAGCGTTTTCTGCAGCTGACTCCTCATGGCTTGCCGTAATTTGTAAAGGTAGTCCGCAGCGACGTCAATCTCCGACTTGCCGGGTGGGAGGGGAGGCAGGTTGATGGGGTCAATGTATGTGTTTCCCGAGAGCATGAGTTGTAATTTGAACCATTCAACCTTCTGTACGCCCGGCTTGGGATAGCCTGTTGGCGCAAGGGCTTCGGCAATGTCAGGACCCCATCCGACTACCTTTTGGTATTGGTCGTAATAGAGCACAGTGGGTATCTAATGATTTCAGCACAGTCGTTAGGTAAAATGATTCGGAGACCCTACTTTTTGTTTAGTTTGATTGCCGGCGCCAGGCCATTCTGTAATGATATCCTCCTTTGCCTCTGTGTTTGTCGCGAAAGCGAATGCAACGCCAGAAAAAGTGGTTCCCTAGATTATATCTCAGTCAAAGATAGAGAGTCAACGGAACTATGTTACGAACAAAATCAATGCCAACGATCAACTGCGCTTTGCTCCTGCCAGCGCCTTCGACCTCTACAGGTGCTCCTCGACCTGGGTAGTGGCCCATAGTGGACTGCGGTGCGCCAGCGCCGTGCATACCATTGGGTTGAGGATATCCGCCTGCGTAACCTGGTGGCTGCGCTGCGCCATTCAAAGCAGGGTGACCTTGTGGATAAGATCCCGTGTTGATAGGTGGTGGATGATGTGGTAATTGCTGCGTCGCTGGGGGCAATGGACTTGATGACCTTGGAGCGTTAGGGTTGTAAGTGTAGCTTGGAGGGCGCCCGAGCCCGTTTTGCCCTTGATTCATGGGTAAACTGGTGGTGGAGGAAGTACTGAGAGGTGGGGTTGGAGCAACTCCGTTGGTGGACGTGGGCTGAACAGGGTTTTGGGAAGTGTTTCTATTGGGATTGCGCTTCGAACCAAGGGAAGCACCGAACTGTTTGAATCGTGCGTTCATGAGGTCCATATGATGCCTAAGGTAACAAAAGGTCAACGTCAAAGACACCGCAGTTGGGCTTCATAGTGCGTGGTGGGATAAATCAAGTGTACCTTGTCTCTTCGCTACTAATGCGCCTGCTAAAATGTCCGCCTTGAGGGAGACACCGGGGGCGGTGCTGACCAAGAATAGCAGCGGGAGGGGCGGAGTGATGAGGAATCCAAGTCTCTGATAACTTATATCAACGAGTCGCGATTTTGTTCAGTATTTGGATCTATCTATTTGAAGGAAATTGATGTTGTTACGCTGGGTAATGCAGGCTCGGTTCCTACTCGTACAACTCCCGGTAGGTTCAAGCTTGCCCAGAGAGCTGCCTGATACGCGGGGCTATCCAAATCTTTCTGACATCCAGTTAACGACTGCTGTCATCTATCTGTTCCGCATATGTCTCACGTTTTCTGAAACAAAACATCATGGAGATTCGCTGCTCAAAGCATACAGTGTCATGCCATCAGCCTTGCCCTACTGACGGAGATGGGGGAAAGACGAAGGATCATTTCAGACTCGAGAATCTTGAAGCCCCATTCTTGGCATTTCCGGTTGTTGGCGCAATCGCTCACTAAGCACAGATCGCTTCCGGGAGGACTAAGGACTACATATCGATATCGATACAACCAGCGAATGGCCAGTGGCTTCCTACTCTTGACTTGCGGACTGTCAGGGACCGTAAGTCCTGCCAAATTAGAAGAAGAATCATGATTGCTTTTTGGCTATCCAATGTGATATTCTATAAATATTCTGCAACATGCTTTCGGGATCCTGTATGTACCCAAATCCATCATTCCGCATCTCATGCTTCTCGATTTCGAACCCGAAGGTCTGAACAAGCATCAATACCTCATCGTCAGTGAGCTCAACCGTACCTGGCTCCTCGATGCCTGCATTTTTTCTTCTTCCCTCACCACTGCTTTCTACCTTGTTTGGTCTTGGGGGTTCTTGGCCCCCATAATGCCACAGCAGAGGGCCTAGATTGATCCACACTCCCCCTTCTTTTAGACAATTATGTACCACCTGTATGTATCTTATCAAATTTGGCGCTGTGTCTATAAAAAACACTGTCACTACTGCATCGAACATCTGGTGATGCCGTTGATCGCTGTATAGAACAAGAAAGTCCGAAGCTGTCATGCTCATTCTATCGAATGGATGGCTATTCGTCTGTTTTATGGATTCCACGAGATCGGTCCCAGGGTGGACATCAGGTATCTTGACGGCTTTGAGCTGGTGCTTCCTATTGACAACATTGGAAAAGTCTAGTATGAAGGGATAAAGGTCGAATTGATTGGTTCGCTTGGTGTGGTTCAAAACCCAGCTACATGTTATGAGTTGATGGTACGAGAGCTCATTCCCTTCGACCGTGTAACCTCCTTTGCAGAACTCATAGACAAGACGGCCAAGTCCAGCTCCAGGGACAAGCACCTTCACCTTACTTTTATCAGGGCTACTGGCAAACGCTTCGGCAACGTCATGCAGCACCGGTTCGTAGCAAGCACGACGCTCATTGGCTCCCTCTGCACTCCAGTCACGATATATTTGGCGAATAGTTGTTCTGACTTTATCCATATCTCGAGATGTAGCAGTATCCCGCCACTCGGGTTTTTGAGTTTCCGATACTGGATCAACACCAAATGACTGTAAGCCAGTATCTAGGATTTCCAGGGCCAGATCTGCGTTCACATCGATAGCATCATCCACACGGTCAAGATTTGCGAGAATATTAAATGGAGGTGCGGCCAACATCTGCCATTGTGCAGTTGGCAAGGCGTAGAAGTTCTGACGGCGGCGATGCGTCGCATGAAAGTGAGCGGTCCTTCGATATAGGCTTATGCATTGCGCCATTGTTAGTAATTAAGCATTCAACAGTAGTCTTGGAGATGAAAAGTAGAAAACGATCATACAAAATGGCAGCATCACCAATTAGAACGAATGCAAACAGAATCACCCTACCCTGTTTGGCACAGCATGCCTCCAGTGCTGAGCCATTGCGAGTTTTGAGGTAAACACTTGCAGGGAATGCGGAGGGAAACAAGCTATAATAAATATCAAAGCCCTTAGGAGGTTTGGAAGGTTACGGTCACTTCCTCTGATTACAAGTGAGAGTGTGATATGATCTTTTCAACGCTCCTTTACACCAAAAACCTACCGGAAAGAATCTAAAGCAGCAAAGAGTACTCTCCTCTCTTCGGGATCTTCTAAGGGATCGTAGCCGCCATTCCAATCTTCTGGATCTTGAAACATTGCGTAGTCCTGCGCATAGAAAGGCTGGTATTCGATTCTGTGGAAAGAGAAAAAAGAGGGAAAAGATCAAGCTATGATGTACTTAGGCTGCCAAGAATAGGAAAGAAAGGTGCGAATAAGAAAACAAAACAATATATTTGCTGGAGGATATGTGCTGGAAATGTGCTGGAGCAGACAAACAAGCCAGCAGCGATGTGCCTCGCCTATTCACATAGAATAGATAGAACCGACCTTATAACCTTCTTCAAACACCCCACCTACTAGCGTTTGTTTACTTGTTTACTTGCTCGTTTTTTTGCATGTAATTAATCCTGTATCCCGACATTCACTTGCAGTCAATAAATCGTTTTCGATCTTTTAATTCATTACTCGTATGGGAACCAATATTCGCCTAGAAATACCTTTACTTGTATGAGTGCCCCACCAAGAATTAAGTACCTGCAGGCAACGACGTCATCCTCCATCAAATTTATCGCGTTACACATGCAACATCTAACATACTAGGTTCGTTGGCTGCCCGAGCAAGTCTGTTACCAATGGAAAGCAACGCAGTTTTCGGCCTTAGCTCACTCAGAGCTTATTAGATAATTTCATTAACTTGCCTCAGTTTTGCTTGCCTCAGGATCTCAGACGAAGTAGTTGAAACCTAATCCCTTCAAGGCTAGATAGATGCGCTACACCTTTTCGAATAAGCGGCGATGACTAAGTCCCCTTGAATTAGCTCCTTGCTTACTACGTAAGTTTCAACTACTACGTCTGAGCGCCTCACAGTAGTTCAGATTACAGTCTGATATTCGTTCAATATTGAATAATATCGAATTCTGCAGCGATCTTATCTTTTACGACAAATAAACAAATATAGTGACATTATAACGAAAATATTTTACATAATTGATTGTATTAAATATCTACACATAAGTACAATCTGAAGATAATTGCATTGCAACGATCACAGCTACATCAATAAACATCGAAGTATTCAAAACAAGACTGACAACTCTTATGACTTTAGTGAAGTTAGACAACGACAACACAATATAGATTTTGAAATACAAGTTCAGCGCAATAATGATCAATTATGAACTATCTATGATTTGTTCTAAATGATAATGAGCTTGAGAGTCTTGACTTTTGCAGTCTGTTCATTCTGACTCTCAGAGATCTGTACTACAGTCTTGTATTTCATCTTGAAGTTGAATTTGTCACAACAAAATGTCTCATGCGAAAGACGAATGAGATACATCTGTTTTCTAAACTTCTCGTCGCTCATTAAGCAGTGTAAATCACGTCATCACTTATAATAGTAGTCAGTCTCATTCTGCGTAATAATCATCTCATCAATATTCATTTTCTCAACATTAATGTACATTTTGATGACATTTTCAAGAAGCATATGCATTGCTTGAATCATGCTCATTTTATTCAGATCTGCAGATCAATTGTGATGTAGTGAATCAGTCTTCATCTTGTCAATAACATGAAAGATGATGAGATCATCGATGCAAATGTTGACTGTAGAAATTTTCTTGATCTTGCTAAGATTGCTCTTGATAAACAAAAGATAATGATCATACTTGTCATATGATACAAACGTCTCATCTACAGCTGCAACGACTGATGAATGATCAGAATTGTAGACATTGTAATGATTGATAATGTATTTCGAAAATGTGACTGTTGATGAGCATGATGCATGTTTGATGAACTTTTTGCTCTTTTTAGTGAGACTGTTGACGATTGAGAAATTAAAGTCAAAGATCAAGTCACTCAACATGATCACTGTTGTACATTTCTTATTGATGTTAGATGCAAGTGTCAAAGAATGAAATTTCTTGAATTTATTCTTTTTATTAAAGTTGAATTTTTTCTTGACTGCATTTGCTATGAAAGATTAAACTCTTCATCACTGAGAGACATTGAATCATTTGCATCGACATTAATTTCTGAAGAACTATTCTCATTGAACATAATCTCAATCTCATTCTTCTTCATGAATTGATCATCTTTTTTGCAAGAAATGTTGAGCGTTGTTCTCAAGATTCTTCTCTTTTAAGTCTTCTGCTTTTCAGCAGCTTTGAAAGACTTAAATGCAAACTTCATCTTAAAACTACTAGCATCGATCTTTTTGACAATCATCAAGAATGAGTTAACAACTTCAAGAAACTTAGTCACGAGCTTAGTCTTGAAATTACTAGCGTTGATCTTTTCAACAGTCAACGAGAATGAAATGATAAACATGTTCATTGTCAACTATACATGAGTGTCAGTAAAATCTGATACATAAGTGAATAGAGTTGAAGAAAGAACATACAATGTCATTGATCATATGAAGATCAACAGTAATGTCTTCAGTGTTCATCATGTAAATTAATATTATTTTTCTTCAGAATGATGATGATTGTGTGATTCTTGAAAATTGTTGATTTTTTTAGAAATTGAGTTTCTAAAAATGTGTGTTGAGTGAGTGAAGTATCTGAGTTTTTAAAGTTGATTATGATCTTTGTTTGAAAACTCTATACAGCACAACTGTAAAGTTGCGCAGTACGACTTTACTGATGATCTCATCAAACAATCAATCATTATCAGAGAGACATACTATATTGAACGAGCAGAGCTAATGTTCAATGAAGCACTAATGTCAAATGTTTGATTGTTATGATCATGATGACAGATAACAAGTTGATCATGATAAAGTGTTGAAGATTTTGATGATCTTGAAGTTTGTAAACAAAACTTATTTATTTTGTTGAAGTTCTGTTTCTTTCACATTTCAAATCTCAATTCATCAATTAAACTTAATGATTCAATTTCAACATCTTTGTTCTATCATTAATGTTCATTCTGATTGTGCTATCTTACATTTCAACATTCTCATAATGAAGAAGAGTGTCAGCTCAACTATGACAGCAATATCATCTTTTGATCAGCTGAGACTTCAGATAAACTTCTTCTTTGAGATAGATTTCAAAAAACTCATCAACAAGTGAGTGTTAAATCATGAAAGTAACAAGAATCAACTTAGAGAAATCTTGAATATTTTTGAACAAGCTGAACTGCATGTTGAAGAACTGAATGATGTTGTTATGAAAGTCTGAAAAATGCTGATCAATGAAAAAATATGAAAAGCAAAGTTTGAGACAAAGAATGATGTCATCAAAATGATCAACATCTTATTTTTGAAGAACTTACGCGCTTGCACTCAATCAAGTCGAAATAGAAAGAAGTGCTATATTGTCATCATCAAGATGAAATGAGAAACAAACATTCAAGATTGATGATTCAAGACTTTGAGTGAGAACTATCTTGACAATGTCACATCTGTTGCAAAAGACTGAATCTTTGAACTGATAAGTGATCTGATTCGAAAAATTATTGTGAATCATTTGCAAAAAAACTCAATTAAATTAAGACTCAACTTAATTGATTATCACAAAGAATTGAAAAGACATGCAATTACTTGATGAGAATGAAATCAAAGTATTACTTTCTCAAACGTTGATTTTGAATCACGAGCTTATCAGATTCAAGAACTCAAGCATTCAGCTATTCAAGAAATGAACATTTGCAGTTGAAGAAATCAATCTTGACATTGAGTCAGATAAAATAGATGATGATGATGTTATCATGAACTCGAAAAATGAGAATACAAGCATGCTCAATTTCAAGAAAGATGAAAGCGATATAAGTTCAGCGAAGTTTGAACATATCGATGAAGTTGACAGCGCAGAAGAGATTGACAGCGAGATTAGCATCACTATTCATCGCAAGAAAAAACATTGAGACTATGTCTGCAGAGACATTGAGTCTAGTTTGCTAGAAAAATTAAGATGTAAGAATGTGAAAACATTTGATATAAAGACAAAGATTGAATGTATTGAAGTGTTATGACACATCATAGTATGCATGTCAAATGAAAAATTTCTCAAACACGTTTATCATCAACATCTTCATGCTCTTGTTGATCATTTTGATCTTCAGATAAAGAAATTAAACTCAGCTGAGCTGAGAAAACATCTTGAAACGTGCTGAAACAATTGAAATAATTTAATTGCATTCAAGATGACTTCTGAGCATATCTTCTGATTTCGACTGAATGCTCAATCACAGATAGAAGATGATCTGCATGATGTTTATACAAAGTGAGCGATCAGACAGAGCATTGTCTTTAGATCAAGCGTGAAACAAGCTGAAGTCATTGTCAATGAGATCAACGAGTCGAAGATCTGAGCAAAGTAAGAAATGAATGAAAACTTATTGATTCAAGATATGTTTGTTTGACTGTGAGAAAAAGTTGATAGTAAGAGAGAACATGAAATGAGCATCAACAATATGATTCTGAAGAAATTTGATATGTATCTTTATCATCAGCGTGAACGAAACGATCAATTGAACAAGAGCTGATTGAGAATGATGTTTTATTTCTTGAGTCAACAAATTGTACAACAGAATATTGAATACTGAGCGCTTTATGCATGTCTTCGATCGAACAGAAACATTCAACTGATTTCATATTCTTATTACGTCAAGTTTGTAACTTCTGACGACTCAACATTCTTTTGTCACATAGACATGAGCATTTCTAAGTATCTTGTCGATGATCATGAGAGAAACATTATTCAGAGATCATTATCATTAGATGATGAGAGTTTCAAAAGATGCATCGAGATAGTCTCTGATTTTCACAAGCATATAGAGAGATGATGAGCGAAAGTGAAGACATGCAAAATGATAATCAGTGATCATATTCATGATCTGAATAAAATCTGATTGAAAGAAGATGTTGTCAAGTATGATGATTTCATTCTCGTTCTCTGTCAGCGAGACAAAGTTTGTGTTACAAGATCAGAGATTCTTCACAAGTCAACTCATAACAATGATGATATCAAACGTAGAATCATTCTTTCTTGATTTGTTGCAGTGAGTCAGAATGATCAGACATTGAATAACGAGAAATTTGACAAGTGAGAGAATATCACATGCGCTCACGCTATTCAGAAAGTCATCAATCTCACACTTTCTGATTTGATCAATAGATTCAAACTCATTCTCTACAGATTCTCAGCATCAACACAGCTATATTTAAACAGCTCAATCAGTTAGACATTGATTTGTAGAATCATCAGAGATGATTCTGTTGTATAAGCTCAGACAAATGTGATGTTGAAAGTGAATCATGAACTGATCACGCTATTAACAGACATTGATTTGAAGCGCTGCAAACGTTTAGAAAAGTTTACAATATGATGAAGATGATCGAGAAATTATTTTATGAAGCAGATAGTTTTTTCAATAGATAAATAGAAATAAGTCAAAGCTTTTCATCTTTCAGATGAACTCTTTCTCTGATTGATAGAATAAACAATAAAGTTGCATGATGCTGTTTTAATTCATTCAAATTCTTTAATCATCTCTCTCTGATTAATAGAATGAATGATAAAGTCGTGCAACGCTGTTTTAACTAGTTCAAATTCTTTGATCTTTACTACAAACATAAATCATACATTGACATTGAGAAAAAAGAAGAAAAGTGATGTCAATCTCTGTTGACGATGATTATCATTAATGCGTTTGAAAATTGATTCATCATTACGTCGAAAGAAACGATCATAGAAAAACGAAATTTTAAAAGCAAGATCTTGAATTTGATGAACTCGTGATAAATTCACATATGTTAAATCTTGACAGAAGTTCAACATAGCAAGATTGAGAATCACTTTGACTAAAATAAGTTTCTGACTTTTGTGAATGATGATAGCGAAGATTAGAATCAGAGAAAATTGCTCATAAAAACATGTATTGTCATCATTATTTCACGTAGCTGTTCTGAGAAAAATAGAAACAACATTTTGATCATTGATGAGCATGCTGATAGAATCAACATAGTCATTCATCTTTATCAAAACAACTGCAGAAAGAGTTGTAAAAGAATCATCTGTGTCATTATCTCAAATAACATTAACAACAATGCTCATTGAGTCATTGATCAAGTTCTTCTCGATAAACATATTGAATGTTAGCATGACTTAAGCGTCTCTGCTGAGAAGCAATGTGCAAGAGAGCTTATCAATCTTGTTGAATGAGATCTTCTTAGCATTCTTGTCAGCGTGTTTGATGCATATCTTAATAATTGACTGATTTAATCACTCAAGACAATCAAAATTATACTCGTCAATCTCATGTCTAATGACGTAGAAATGTAATGCTTCATCAAAATTGATTCAGCTTTTTGAAATCATATTTTTCTTCATGCGAATTAAAAGAAAGCTTCAATTCTCAGAACTCAGCTTGTCATTTTGCAGCTCGTTCAAGATCTCATAAAACTATCAAGATTCAGCATTCTTGTCTTGTTGTTTCATGATCTGAGACAGAACAATGATCTGATCAAAAGCGAGATATGTCTGCAGATCAGTCAGAGCTTTTGTAAAGAGAGACGTGACATGAGAATTATACAGTGCTTGATCGCTGATTGAAGAAAGTTGATCAAAGTCATTGCAAAAAAGAATGAAAAGATCTTCGAAGAAGACATTTGATCAAGCATAAATCTGATGAAGACATTGATCAATGTAATGAAGAATCTTTAGATCAATCATGAACTTCTCGTTGATGATAAGAAAATGACAACGACGAAAGCGATTTTGCAAGCGAGTAAGACTTTTCAACTTCAGAGACTCAAAGACATTCTGAATGAGAAGATTCAACAATTGATGAAGAATAAAGTTTTTAATGTTAAAAACAGCTACGTTGATGAAAGCTGCTCGCAGTACTGAATTGCTCATATTAATCTGCGCAGCATAGTACGTCAAATGACTGAAGATCAAATTGATGCAGATCAACTTTTCAGTCTTGACAATCTCATTCAGATGCAGAAGAAGTTAAGCATCAAAATGATAGCAATAATGATCAATGATTCAATCAACAACGTCTCGCTGCTCGACATTCAAAAGAGAAAAACTATCAATCTTCTCAAGAATAGTTGAAGCAAAAGCATTCTTGCGAATTATGTGAGCAACAATCGAGTGATCTTGAATGATGATCAGAGTCGTGTCACATGTAAATTGCAGTCAATCATGATTCTTGTTCATGAATCTTTCGCTCAGATTGATAAATATCTGTATGAGACTGTTGTCATGATTTGATCTGCGTCAACTCAGTAGTTCTTCGTGACGAAGATTTTGATTCTGCTTGATCTCATCATGCTTTAAGAACTCGATTTCAGAGTTCATCTTAATCATCTTGAGCACGACTCTCAATGAATCGCGTGAGTGATCAAGATTAATCGCGCAAGTAACATAAGCAGACACTCAATTCTCATCATCATCATTTAATAAATCATCAAGAATGACACTTCAAAAGCAATGATGAAGCATGAGCTTGACTTTGCAGAAATTCGAAAAATTGACATGAGATGATTGACTCAAGTAATGAGAAAATAAGTTAATCATCTTGAGATGATCACATCAAGAACGAAAGTTTCAAGTTTTGTTTATTCATGTGTACTCTCAAGTTGCAATCAGAAGAGTTAAATGTTTCTGATGAGCAGATCGCTCACAATAGTGTTTCAGAAAGATTTTGAACACAGTGACATTATCATTCTGAAGATTCAAAGCACATCGTTGCTTCTTGATTGATCATAGATCAAGATTCTGCACAACTTGTGAGAAATTTTGTAGATCTTGCTGAAGAATATGATGATACATCTCTTGAGCAGATCAGTCTCGCTCAACAATTAACTTGTTTATTAACTTAGTAGCAAGAGACAGTAAGAAAGCTCTCTCAGAAACTCTGAGCATGATGAACTGAAGAAGACTTTTGAATAATTCAGACTTTTTTTCGATCTTGAAGCAATACTTGATCAAATAGTGCATCACTGTCGTTTGATTCATACAAGAAGAAAAGTTCATGTTAATCATTCATTTCATGATCATCATGACGTTATAGCTGTTGAGAAGAATGTCATTTTGAGCGAGAAGATAAACATGATGATGTGAATTCATCTTGCAAGAGACTTCAGACAGAGATCGCTCTGATTGAGAAAAGTGAAAACAACAAGTCAGCTCATCTGTTTCTTTGATCTTTCGCTGACAGTAGCTAGAAGTGCAGCGAGTGTAATGCTGAAAGTGATTCAACAGTTCGATCAACTCATGAAGCATATTAGTACGCTCTGAAAAAAAACGACTGCTTGAGTAAACAGCAGTCACTGACAGATCATTGATGAAATTGAAGATCGTGATCTGTATTTCTCAGAAAGAAAGATATCGATCAAGATCTGTGACACTTGAAGCGTTGTTGATTCACAAGAATTCATGTATGTATTCGCTTTCACAAGATTGTCACTTAAAGCAATATCAGAAATTTTGAATCTTGAACTTCTTCTTAATAACAAGCTTCAGAAACAGCGTCACTCTACAATTCAAACACTCAATGATGATGTGAGAATTCTTCTGAAGCAGTCTTCAAGCTATCTTAATTCATTCATTCTCGCTCGCTGTCATGTAAATCTCTCGATCAAGCATGTATGTATAAAGATCACGTCACTGTAAATCAGTGACATTAAGAGTAAAGAATAGCGAGAGACAGATAAGATCATAAATCATAGTCTCAAGTTTCGTTCTGACTTTGTTTCAGTATGATTAAGTGTTTTGCACAGTTGCAGTCTTGCAAACAATCATATCGATCAGATGAAACTCTGAATTCTCAATCATTTCTTGAAGTACATTGATGTCATTCATTTTCTCTGCATTGCAACTTGTGTATCATTGACTGATTTGACAAATCTGCTTTCGCAGCTGACTGTTAAATGTTCAATAGCGAAACTGAGAATGATATGCAAAGCGATCATCTTTATATTTCATTAAATGATTATGATAATCAACTAAAGAAGTTACGACGTGAAGATAAACACTGTTGAAGAAGAGAACTTCGATAGAAAAAAGAATAGAAAAGATCATACAAGCAATGTGTAAAGAGAAATCGCGCTCATTAAGAGGTTGAGAACTCAAAGTGATCATGAAAAACGAAGTCTGCTGAGAATGTGAAGCAGCTGCAATGAGCTGAGACTGCTTCAGTTCAGTTCGAAGTTGAGCGAGCTTGAAAAGTTCAGTGATTAAGTCAGAAATGAAAGCAATATTGATGATGATTGATTCTTTTGTCAAGATCTGAGCATCTTGATTCAGCTTTTGCTCTGTCACAGTCTTTTCATCATTTTGAAGAATGCAAGACAAGCAATTCAGAATGATATTCTTCTGAGATAATTGAGAAAGTCATTCAGCATCAATGACAATATTTGCGTAATTTGAATGATGTTCTTTCAAAAAGATCAGTCAAACTTTTACGTTACGATGATGTACATGAAAGATACACTCAAATTGATGATTTGCATTACTGTTCTCAGTGATCGAGATGATGAACTTCAAGAGAAAAACTTGCAACTTGAAAGAAAGAAAGAACAATTGACTGATAATCTTGAGAGTGTTTTGCACAAAGTTAATCACATGATCAATATATTTATACTGATGTTTCTTTACACAACGAAATTTCATGATGACGTGAGCTCTGACTATCAACATTTTCTCGATCAGAGACAATTCAGAAAGATTGATGAACAGACACAGTGAATTCATGTCGTTCTCGACAGATCACAACGTGAAATCATCAAGATTGATCATTCTGTTCTTGATGCATTAATGACAAGAGCATCGTTTCTTTCAGTCGATCAGCTTCTTGTCAAAGTCAATCTCATTGCAGATATTGCAGATGTCTCGTTTGAAGTTCTCAAGAGCGCTGTAAAACTCATGAATGAGATTTCAATCATTTTCAGACATGATCGAAGCATCAAGATTTTGATCTCGTGTGACATGAGCAGATGATG